>Ga0070739_10000212_pt1 | contig 124075 bp, 121 predicted proteins | sample Coa_R1_7_FD_66445 | JGI IMG/M metagenome (GOLD analysis project Ga0070739, IMG submission 66445) | Surface soil microbial communities from Centralia Pennsylvania, which are recovering from an underground coalmine fire - Coalmine... | ecosystem: Environmental > Terrestrial > Soil >...
GCCCCCTCGCGCCCAAGAACCTGATGATCTCCCCCCACGAGACGAAGGCGGCGGAGCAGCGTCCCGGCTTCGCCCAACGCCTCGGAACGACTCACGCCGTCGCGCCACGCGGCATCCCATCGTGGTCGTCATCCGCCGGCACCACAGCCTCGAGCCCACCGTGCCGCGGCACGTACGGACAGTTGCGGCAGCCATTGCCACAACAGTAGCCACGCGCGATCAGAAAGGCAGTGGTGAGGGCCCCATCCTCATCGAAGATATCGTCATCTATGTCGAGCGATTCCATATGATCTATTGTTTTCCAACAGGATTGTTGTCGCAATCGATCCTCAATCCGGATCTGACAGCCATGGTATCTCCGTCGGGCCATTGATGACATTGGTGCCCGATGATCATCTCGGCAGAGGCATCCCATAATGCACCGCAGGCTCCTCGCTCTTCTCCTGCTCGCGCCGGCACTGCTGGATGCGCCGTCTCCAGGCGCGGTGGCAGACGGAGGCGCCGTTACCATGCCTCTCGTCCAGGTCTCGGGACCTGACCCCTACGCCGCCTGTCCGCCGGGTTCATCCAGGAACGGCGCCGAGTATCCAGATTCGGCCGTCGAGCCACAGATCGCGATCGATCCTGCCACCATCGGCACCGATCATGTCCATCTCGTTGGGGTGTGGCAGCAAGATCGATGGAACGACGGGGGAGCACAGGGGATTGCCGGCGCTGTCTCCTTTGACGGGGGTGCCACCTGGCACGAGATCGCTCTGCCCTTCTCACGCTGTGCTGCGAACGGCGCTGCCTTCACCCGGGCGAGCGATCCCTGGGTCGCGATCGGTCCCGATGGCGTCGTCTATGCCTCAGCCGTTGCCGTGAGCGCGAGTCCTGATGTGGGGGGAGCAGATGCAGCCGGGGTACTGGTCGCCGTCTCGCACGATGGCGGGCTCACCTGGTCGGCGGCCCGCCTCCTGCCGGAGTCCACATCCGGTGGTGATGGGGCGCGCATCGTCACCGATCCACGCCGGCCTGGGACGGCCTACGCCGTCTGGCCCAGTTTCAACCTGAGCACGTCCGGAACCGTCATCGTCCTGAACCAAACGACCGACGGGGGTGATCACTGGTCGGCGCCACGGATTGTGCGCCCCATATGGCTGGGCAAGAACACCGGGATCGGGGCGAATCTCCTCGTTGATCCGCGTACCGGCGCCCTCTACCTCGACACGGTGACAGTCCGGGATAAGCCGCCGAAACGCACCTGCCATGTGGTGAAGGACAAACACCATCCCCGAGGACGGCGCCGCTGCCGCACGACCCGCTACCCCTGGTATGACACTAAGATCACGAGAGGCGTGACGACGTCGACGGACGGTGGGATCAGCTGGCGGAGACCGGTGACGGGCGTCCGGGAAATACAACCGCATGTGATCCCCGAAACCGTCCGGGCGGCGGGGCTGACCGACACTGCCATCGACCCACGAAGCGGACGGCTGTACATGGTGTGGGTCGACGGCCGCTTCGGCCACGGCCTCCAGGGGCTGGCCGTCAGCAGTTCGGGTGATGGCGGACGGACCTGGACCCGTCCCGTTGCGGCCGCTGCCCCCTCCGGTGAACTGGCTTTCGACCCGTCCATCCGGGTGAACTCCTCCGGAGATGTCGGGGTGACCTATGACACGATCCCCCTGGGGGCATCACCTGCTGCCAGTGCCGCTGTCTGGTTCACCGTGTCGATGGATCAAGGGGCGCACTTCACCCCCGCTGAAGAGCTTGCCGGACCGTTCAGCATTGCCACCGCTCCCCGGGCCGGCTCATACGCCTTTGTGGGTGACTATCAGGGCCTCACGGCCGGAGATGCCTTCTATCCCTTCTTCGTCACGACGGCGAGCGGTCACGCCGCGGTCTACTCGGCAGCAATTCGGGTGTCGTCAGCCTCCGCAACGCCATAGCTGGGCTGAGCCCAAAGCCGCAATAGAGGGATTCCGGGCTATTTCCCTTCTCGCGTCCGCCGACCGAGCGGCGGGAGAGCGTGTAGGCGCAGGGCTTGTCCCTGCCCGAGACACGCAGGGACAAGCCCTGCGCCTACATAAACGGACGAGCCCTGTGCCGACATAGAGGGATGAGCCGGCGCCTACATAAACGGATGAGCCGGTGGCTACACACCGTAGCGGATGGTCCGGTGCCTATAGTCCCTACCAGATGAGCCGGCGTCTACAGCCCCTCCCCTTCAGGCTCGCCGACAGTGACCTTGAAGACATCGCCCGCGTGCACATGGATCTCCCGCGCACGGGTGACGCTTAGCAGGTCATCCTCCGCGTCGCGGAGTGCCTGGGCCATCCCATCGTGGGTCACCGTCACGTCCACCCGTGGGATCTCCGCTCCCAGCGACAGCGCGTGCTCGCTTTTGTAGCGGCGCACGGCACTCGCCACGGCGACGAGGGTGTCACCGACCTCGGCCGCGGCTTGGTCAATCAGGGCGATCTGCGGTTGGGGCCAGGGGGTGACGTGAAGGGAGACGGGCCCCTCCGCGTCCCGGAAGAGGGTGCGGTAGATCTCATCGGTGACGTACGGCATGATCGGGGCGAAGAGCTTGAGGGTGGTCAGCAGGACGGTGTAGAGCGTGTAGAGCGCGCCCGCGTGGAGCGGCGCGTCGGCATCGTAGAGGCGGCGCTTGGTCATCTCGAGATAGTTGTCCGCCAGGTCGCGCCAGAAGAAGATCTCGGCGTCGTTCTTGGCGAGCGAGTACTCGTAGCCCTCGAAAGCGGACGTCGCCCGCTCGACGAGTCGCTGCAGGGCATCGAGGATCCACCGGTCGGCGGGGGAGAGCGCCGGCGGTTCGGCGGGCGGCGCGTAGCCCTGCAGGAAGCGGGAGGCGAGGTTGGCGACGTTGGAGAGCTTGGTGGCCAGCTTCGCGCCGGCGGCGATCTTCTCCTCGCTGATAATGGCGTCCTTGCCCAGACTGGTGCTGGCCGCCCAGTAGCGCACCGCGTCCGCCGAGTAGCGCTGCAGCATCTCCATCGGCGCCATGGGGCCGCCGCCTTTGCTCTTGCTGATCTTCGCCGCCCCGGAGGGCGCCAACCCCCAGCCGGAGATCATGATGTCCCGCCAGGGCAGCTCGCCGAAGTGATACTGCGATTGGACGATGGTGTAGAAGGCCCAGGTGCGGATGATCTCGTAGGCCTGCGGACGCAACGACATGGGGAAGAGGCGGTGATACAGCGCCGGATCCTCGAGCCAACGTGAGACGATCTGCGGTGAGAGGGATGATGTCGCCCAGGTGTCCATGACGTCCGTCTCGGGGACGATCTCGCCGGAGCCACACTCGCAATGCTGTGGCGGCTGGTCCACGGTGGGATCGACCGGCAGCTGCTCAGGCGTCGCCAGAATCGGCTCGCCGCAGCCGGAGCAATACCAGACCGGGAAGGGCACGCCGTAGTAGCGCTGCCGCGAGATGAGCCAGTCCCAGCGCAGTCCCTGCACCCACTCGCTGTAGCGCGTCTCCATGCCCTCCGGGAACCAGCGCACGTCATGGCCGGCCCGCAGCAGCTCCTCCTTGCGATCGAGCAGCTTGATGAACCACTGGCGCGTCACCACGTATTCCACCGGCGTGCCGCAGCGCTCGTGCACGCGCACGGCATGCTCGATTGGGCGCCGTCCCCGAATCGCTCCTTGCTCGTCCAGAGTGGCGATCGTCCCCTGCCGCGCCTCGCCGACTGTTTCCCCGCTGAAGGGCCCCTCCGTAAGCCGTCCGGTCCGGTCGATCACCTGCCGCAGCGGCAACCGATGCGCGTACCACCACTCGATATCGGTGGTGTCGCCGAAGGTGCAGCACATCACGGCGCCGGTTCCCTTCTCCGGCTCGGCGTTGACATCGGCCAGGACGGGCACCGCGCGATCCGACAGCGGCACACCCACCTCCTGCCCGATCAGGTCACGATAACGCGCGTCCTCCGGATGGACGAAGACGGCGACGCAGGCCGGCAGCAGCTCAGGGCGTGTGGTGGCGATCTCCAGCGGAGCCGCACCGTCGCGCTCAAAGGGGATGGTGACGAACTCGCTCGGCTTGACGGCGTCATCGATCTCGGCCTGGGCGATCGCCGTGCGGCACTCCGGACACCACGTGACCGGCGCTTCGCTCCGGTAGGCTCGCTCGTGGCGAACGAGATCGATGAACGCCATCTGCGCCACCTTGCGGGCCGGGACGTCGATCGTGCTGTAGACGTAGCGCCAGTCGATGGAGAGGCCGAGGCGCTGCCAGAGAGAACGGTATTCCCCGGCCATCTCACGGCTGATCCGGAGGCAGGCGGCAATGAAGGCCTCGCGTCCCATCTCCTCCGCCGTCTTCCCCAGCTCACGCTCCACCAGCCGCTCGGTCGGCAGGCCGTTGTCGTCGAATCCCATCGGATAAAAGACGTTCTCGCCGCGCATGCGGCGAAAGCGGGCGATGAAGTCGGTATGGCTGTAGGAATAGACGTTGCCGAGATGGAGGTGACCGGAGACGGAGGGCGGCGGGGTATCGATGGAGTAGATCGGAGCGTCGGAGTCCGGATCGAACCGGTAGATGCCGGCCTGCTCCCAGATCTCACCCAGCGCCGTTTCGACGGACTGTGGATCGTAGCGCGCCATGGTCCATCGTACACGGGGCGTATTCTCAAGCATGGAGTTCTGTTTCCAGACACCGGACGCCATCCTGCACGATCTGCTGGACGGTGTTCCCTTCCCCCGTATGGCGTGCCTGCGCTACACGCAGCCCACGCCGCCGCCCATCTGGGACGTCGGACCGCGCGTCCGGGAGGATCTCCAGCGCTCCGGCATGCTCAGCGGCATTCGCCCCGGCGCACGGATTGCCATTGCCGCCGGCAGCCGGGGCATCGCGCAACTGCCGGCCATCGTGCACGCGGTCGTCGCCTCGGTGCGGGAAGCCGGCGGCGATCCCTTCATCGTGCCCGCCATGGGCAGCCACGGCGGCGCGACGGCCGAGGGACAGCGGGAGGTGCTGGCCCACCTGGGCGTGACCGAGGAATCGGCCGGCGCGCCCATCGAATCCTGCATGGAAACGGTGGAGGTGGGACGGACGCCGGACGGCACGCCGGTCTATGCCGATAAGCCGGCCGCCGCGTCGGACGGCATCATCCTGGTGGTGCGCATCAAGCCGCACACCGCCTTCCGCGGGGAGTACGAGAGCGGGCTGGCCAAGATGATCGCCATCGGCCTGGGCAAGCAGGTCGGAGCGGCGGCGACTCACGCCCGCGGCTTCGGGGAGATGGCCCGCATGGTGCCCGCCATGGCCCGTGTCGCGCTGGAGAGACTTCCCATCCTGGGCGGCGTCGCCACTCTCGAGAACGCGCATGATCTCCCCTTCCGCATCGCCGCCGTTCCCGCCGATCGCATCATGGCCGAGGAGCCGCGACTGCTGGCCGACGCTCGCACCGCCATGCCGCGTCTCCCCTTCGACCGCCTCGACGTGCTGGTCATCGACCGCATCGGCAAGAACATCTCGGGCGACGGTGCCGATCCCAACGTCACCGGCCGCTATCCCACCCCTTTCGCTAGCGGCGGTCCGGAGGTCACCCGCCAGGTTGTCCTTGACCTCGACGACGCCTCGATGGGCAACGCCAATGGCATCGGCACCGCGGACTTCACCACGCTGCGCCTCGCCCGCAAGATGGACCTCGCCGCCACCTATCCCAATTCCCTCACCTCCACCGTGCCGGGACCGGTCAAGCTGCCGATGGTCCTGCCCAACGATCGCATGGCCTTCCAGGCCGCCATCCTCACCTGCCATGCGGTGAATCGCCCGCCGCTGGTGGTCAGGATCAAGGACACCCTGCACCTGGACGAGATGTGGGTGTCGGAAGCGCTGCTGGCCGAGGTGGACGGCAACGCGGCGGTAGCGGTTGTGGACGGGCCGGCCTGCATCCAATTCGACGAGCGCGGAGACGTGACGGACCTGGCCACGGCGGGCGGATATCGGTGATGTTCCATCGTGCGGTCGCCGCGACGGCGTAGGGAGAGACAACCTCCGCTCCATGGTCTTGGGTCGCCCCCATTCACCCTGCGTCCCGTCAGGCGGGTTCCGGATCACCGTCATGCCGATGGAGCGCAGTGCCGTCTGACCCTGCGTGCTCGGCCACCAGGGTCCGGCTCTCACCGGAACCTCTGACGTCCGCTCTCACCCTCTCGCCGTCTGCATGACGGACACCGTCAGTACTGCGATAATCGGATGATGACAACTGATCTTGCTTCCCCGCTGGATGTCGCGGCGATTCGCCGGGATTTTCCCATCCTCTCCGGCGCGACCCGGCTGATCTATCTCGACAGCGCCGCCACCTCGCAGAAGCCGCGCCCGGTGATCGAGCGCCTGGCCCGCTACTACGAAACCCAGAACGCCAACGTCCACCGCGGCGTCTATCGCCTGGCCGAAGAGGCAACCGCCGCGTACGAAGAGGCGCGCGCCACGCTGGCCCGCTTTATCGGTGCCCGGCCCGAGGAGACGATCTTCGTGCGCAACGCCACCGAGGGCATCAATCTCGTCGCCAACACCTGGGGTGCAGCCAATATCGGCGAGGGCGACGTCATCGTCCTCACCGAGATGGAGCATCACAGCAATCTCATTCCCTGGCAACTGCTGGCCGAGCGGACGGGAGCGCAGCTCCGCTATATCGGCCTGACGCCGGATGGCCGGCTGCAACCCGACGCTCTAGAGGAGATCCTCGCCGGCGGGCGCGTCAAGCTGGTCGCGACCACCTACGTCTCCAACGTGCTGGGGACCGTCAATCCCATCGCCGACATGAGCCGCGCCGCCCATGCCGCCGGTGCGCGCATCCTGGTCGACGCGGCGCAGGCAGCGCCGCACTTCCCGCTCGACGTGCGACGGCTCGACGTGGACTTCCTCGCCTTGACCGGGCACAAGATGCTCGGACCGATGGGGATCGGCGTGCTGTACGGGCGGCAGGAGATCCTGGACGCGATGCCGCCGTTTCTGGGCGGCGGCGAGATGATCCGCCGCGTGGGGCGCGAGCACTCGACCTGGAACGACCTCCCCTGGAAATTCGAGGCGGGGACGCCCAATGTCGAAGGCGCGGTGGGCCTGGCGGAAGCCGTGCGCTACCTGGAGAGCGTCGGCCTGGAGGCTATCGCCGCCCACGACCGGCGGCTCGCCGCCTACGCGCTCTCCCGCCTCCGCGAGATCCCGGGGCTCATCGCCTACGGTCCGGAGGAGCGCGGCGCTCTGGTCGCCTTCACGTTGCCCGACATCCACCCCCACGATCTGGCGTCGCTGCTCGACGAGCGCGACATCGCGGTCCGCGCCGGCCACCACTGTGCGCAAGTGCTGCACGAGCGTCTGGATGTCCCGGCGACGACACGCGCCAGCTTCTACCTGTACAACGACGAGCGCGACGTCGACACCCTGGTCCAGGGCATCGGGCACGCCCGCGAGGTCATGGAATGAGCACCCTCTATACGGAGATCATCCAGGATGCCTACAAGCATCCTGCCCACCGCGGCGATCTGCCGGATCACTCCCATAGCTTCGAGGACGAGAACCCTCTGTGCGGCGACGTGCTGCGCATGGAGCTGCAGGTCGACGGCGACCGAGTCCGGAGCGCGCGTTTCAGCGGGCGCGGCTGTGCCATCAGCCAGGCCTCGGCCGAGCTGCTGCTCGATCGCGTCGAGGGCCGTGCCGTGGCCGATGCCCTGGCGCTGGAGAAGGATGATGTCCTGGAAGAGCTCGGGATTCCGGAGATCAGTCCGGCCCGCCTCAAGTGCGCCCTCCTGGCCCTGAAAGTGCTCAAAGGGGCTCTGTACGGACTGAAGGCGTAGCCTCTATCATCGGGTGAACGCCCCAAGGGAGGGAACGGTGCAGACGCAGCCGGACTCGGCAGCAGTCACGGAAGAGACGGACGCGGCGAGCGCGCCACCGGCACGCAACGAGCCCGATGAGCTCCGCATGCTCCTCATCGGCATGACGCTCGGTCTGACAATCGGCGGCTTCTTTCTGATCTACGTCGTCCTCGCCGCTGCCGGACTCTTGCGCTAACCCCCGTCAGGGCTGACGCGGCTGAGTCACCAGGGCGATCCGGTAAGTCGTGGTGACCTCGCCCAGGCGGCGGTTCAGGATGCCGCGCACATCGACGGTATCGCCCGGCGACAGATCGGCGATGCCGACCCGGCGTCCATGGGTATCAATCAACTGCGTGCCTTTGCCGATGTCGACCAGCACGCTCTTACCGTGGAAGCGGGCGGTGATCGAGTCGCTGAATTGGCCGACGGACGAGATCAAGCCGCGGCCGGCGAACCGCTGCAGGTCGGTGTCGGTGACCACCCCGGCCTGATAGACCAGCGCCCGCTGTGGATCAGGTTGAGATCGCGCCACGATGTGGTCGCCGATGCGGAAGTCGGAGAGATGGATGTGGACGCCCGGAGGCATCTGGAAGGAAGCGCCTTGCTGGGCGATCAGGGTCGCCACGGTGCCTCCCGAGATACGGACAAACAGCTCGTGCCCGAACTTGCGGTTGATGAGCTGAATGAAGGTGCCGCTGACGCCGGTATTGATGTGGTAATCGCTCGGTGGGCAGTTCTGCCGCGCCAACACAAGAGGGGCACGTGGCGCCTGGTGGAAACTGAGCGACCCGGACAGAGGATCGGCGGTCCGGTCGCGCTGGTTCAGCGGCGGCACGTCGAAATCGTGCTCGATGAAACTGAGGATCGACGTGAAGTCGTACTGCGCGTGGTCGACGGTGTGTGCTCGCGCGTAGGGCGAGATAATGACCGTCGGCACACGCGGTCCCAGCGTGAGGTAATCGTAGTGGGGAGGCGCCACGTGATCGTAGAAACCGCCGAAGTCATCCCAGGTCAACACGATCAGCGTTGACTTCCAATCCGGCCCTTGCATCACGGCGTTGATCTGCTTCACCGTCCAGTTCTCACCGACACACATGCTGTACGGGGGGTGCTCGCTGTCCTGCACATTTTCCACAAGCCAGCTCACCTCGGGCAGCCGTCCCGCGAGAGCATCCGGCACGAAGGAGGTGGCGTTGACGACGTTGCTGTGCCACAGCGGGCTGTACCGCACGTGACGGATGGCATCGAACGCCGACCAGATATAGCCGGACTGGAAAGCCGGTGGCGCGTAATAGCGCCAACTCACGTGCTTGCGCTCCAGCGTATCCGCCATCGACGGGATGTTGAAGCAGGGCTTGGTGAGGTAGCGAAAGCCGGTATTGGGATTGATGGCATTGACCACGGAGTACGGGCCGCTGTCGCAGCCCCAGGCATGGCGCGTCTGCCCGCGTGGATTGTCGATCGTGTTGGCAGAGCTGGCGGCGACCAGCACCAGGTGGTTGGGGAAGCTGGGCCCCAGGATGGTGGAAAAGAAGTGATCGTCCAGCGTGTAGGTCCGCGCGTACGCGTAGTAATCCGGGATTTCAGACGGATCGTACTCCGATTCGGCGATGTTGTGGCCGTTCTGGATGGCGCCCGGCAGGAGAGAGAAACCGTCCATGCGTCCGCGATCCACGGCCAGGGCCGCCGCATCGCCCGCGTGCCCGATGTCGAGCAAGGTGTGGTCGGGGGTGGTCCCGAGATGCACCAGCTTCCCATCCGGTGTCCGGGCGTACTTCGTTCCATCGGCTCCGGGAAAGAGACCAAAGATGTTGTCGAAGCTGTGGTTCTCTTTCATGATGATGACGATGTGCTTGATCGGCGTCCGAGCCGTGGCGGTCTTCACGGGCCGGGAGCCGGCCGCGGTGCCGGATGGAACGGCAAAAAGACCTGCCATAAGAAGCAGGATCAGGCCGAGCGTCACCAGCCCGGCAGGAAGAAAGGGAGAGCCGCGGTGCATGAGCATGTGTATTGTACGGAACCAGCCGTTGCCTCTCTAGGTGATCGTGAAGTGCAGCGAGGCCGAGGCCGTACCCGTCGCCGTAGTGGCCGTGGCACGGATAGAAATGACCGGCGACGGGAGGTGATGACGCGGAACGCGGAAATGGTACGTTGCCTTCCCCGGCGTCCCGAGGGGCAGTGTCAACTTCGTCACATGTCCACCGGGATACCGAATCTGCACGGCCGCGCGCCCGCCCGGCGGGCCGAGCACGATCAGGGTTTGCACGCCGCCCGGCCGGATCCGGGGATGCGCGACGTATAGCTCGAGAGGTGCCCGGGCCACCTGGAAGGTGGTGACGGCACTGCCGGTGGCGGAGGTGATCAACACCGTCGCCTGCTGCGACGTTGCGGTGTTCGCCCCCGGCGGCACCGTGAAGGTGTACGAGACATGCCCGGACGCGGAGGTCGTGCGGCGAACGCGCAGCGTCTTGCCCGAGGCGAACCGGATGCTGATGGTGAGGCGGGTTCGCGCCGGGGCTTGAACCACGATCGCGTCCTTGCTGCCGGCTGCCACCGGCGAGTGCGCCACGCTCACCGTGATCGCCGCGGCCGGGATCGTCAGGATCTCGATACGCTGCGTCTCAACGACCGACTCGGACTGCGTATCCAGGAAACCGGTGAGGCGAACCACCTCATTGCTCTGGAGATCCTGGAGTGATCCGTACTTCCCGCCGGGGAAGGTGACCACCGTTTTTCGGCTCAGCACCACAAAGACCTGGGTCTTGCCGATCGTCGCGTCGGCGGAGGTCAGGTCGGCCTCCACGTCGTTGAGAACGGCTTTCTGATTGTGGAGAGACACGACCGAGCGATCGAGCACATTGAAGGCGCTGTAGGTCAGTGCGCGTGTCGGATCCGGGGTCGCGTGGGTCTCGATCGTATCGCCCGATGATATGTCGGCGAGCGGCATCGGGAGATGCGAGGCATCGCGCAGGTTGTACGACGGGCCCAGCAGCACCTGGACGAGGACACCGTCGAGGGTACGGACCGTAATGGTGGTGAGGCCGTCATGCGTGTGGACGGAGACGACTTTGCCGGTGATCAGCGTCCTGGTCACGTAATCGCTCTTCGGGCAGGGAGGTGTATGGACGACGAGCGGCGCCAGCGGCCGCTGATGGAAGTCGAAGGAACCCTGCATGGGCCGGGCACGCCGATCACGCCAGGTCAGCGGCCGGAGATGAAAATCATCCTCGATGAACCGCAGCATCGAATCGAAGTCGTAGATGGTGTGGTCCACGTGATGAGCCCGGGCATAGGGCGAGATGACGATAGTGGGCACCCGCGGGCCGAGACTGATCACATCGAGACGGGGCGGCGCGACGTGATCGTAGAAGCCACCGAAGTCGTCCCAGGTGAGAAAGATGGCGGTGTGACGCCAGTAACGGCTTTTCATCACCGCATTGATCACCGACTCGCTCCAGGACTCTCCGACGCAGATAGCCCCCGGCGGGTGGTCACTGTGCTCGGCGTCCGTCACCAACCAGCTCACCGTCGGAAGCCGGCCGCCGCGCACATCCCGCACGAACTGCTTGTCGCTGACGACATTGGTCTTCCACAGTTTGCTGTAGCGGATGTGATGGATCGCATCCAGGGCCGACCAGACGTAACCCGAGGCGAAGTGCTGCGGCGCATAGTAGCGCCAGGAGATGTGTGCCCGTTGCAGGAGATCGGCCAGCGTCCGAAAGTTGAAGCACGGGTGCGTCCGATAGCGCGTTCCGTTGGGACGGATGGCGTTGACGTAGGAGGTTGGCCCCGAATCGCAGCCCCAGGAGTGCACGATCTGGCCTCCGGGATTGTCCACCGTATTCCCCGAGGTGGCGGCCACGCTCACCAGATGGTTGGGGAAGCTGGGCCCCAGGATCGTGGAGAAGAAGTGGTCGTCCAGCGTAAAGGCCCGAGCATAGTCCCAGTAGCCGGGGATCTCGCTCTCGTCATACTGGCTGTCGGCGATGTTGTGCCCGTTCTGGATGGCGCCGGGAATGAGGTCGAACCGATCCATGCGGCCGTGGTCCACTGCCAGGACCGCCGCCGAACCGGCATGTCCGATATCGAGCAGCATGGGATCGGGCGTCCGTCCCATTCGGATGACCTGGCCATTGGAGAGGCGTGCCTGGTCCGTGCCGTCCGCGCCCGGGAACAGCCCAAACATGTTGTCGAAGGAGCGATTCTCCTTGTCGATGATGATGATGTGGTCGATCGGGTAGCGGGCAGCGTGTGACGCCGGCGTGACGGCGGCGCCGGACACGTGGGCGGCGGAGGTGGGTGACGAGCGGACCGCCACGATCCCCAGGCCGGCCGCCAGGATCAGCAGAAAGAGAACGGGTAGCGGGCTACGCATGAGATCTCGCCGCCGGCCGGAGAGGAACATCGGACGGGTGCCGAGGGTGACTCACAGGGTTGCGGGCCGCCGGTGCGGCCCGTACAATCGGGAACCAAGATGCAGCCCATCCGTCCGCCCGAGGACAGCCAGCCAACCAATCAGGTTTCAGCCGCACGGCTGATCTCCTATCAAGATACGTTGCGTGCCATCGGTCATTGGCTGGACAGTCAGGAGGCGGAAGCCTTTTCGCTCTTTGAGACGCCGGACGATGTGGTTGTCGTGCTTGAGAAACCGGTCCACAGCGCCTCCGAGCACCACTTCACGCCGGCCCACCTCACGGAGCGCCTGGAAGAGATGCAGCGCAGCCGGGCTGACGCCAAAAAGGCCCCGCGTGGCATACCGGGCTTCGGGGTGGAATCGTCGGGATACCGCGATTTCTTCCGTGCCCTTGGCTTCGAGCTGGATCATGCCGGCGCGCACGGGATCATCCTCGTCAAGGTGGCCGATCAATTCCTGCTCACCTACAGCTACATGGATCCGGTTCACGGCGCTGCCTGGCTCAAGCGGCGCATCACGATCGACGAGCCGGCCATGGCGGAGATCATGAACGCATCCCGCTCGCGCCGCCGCTGGAACGACCAGCGCCGGCGGTTCTGGCCGCTCTAACCACCGTTCCCGTCCAGCTGCTCGCGCATCCACGCGACCTCGGTGGCGCGGCGCGTGGCGATCTCGCGGTCGAGGGCAGCCCGATCGCGGATCGCGAGAGTTCGGGCCGCTTCGGCGAGCTTGCCGGCCAGTGTGGTCCGCAGGGCCAGGGTATCGGCGTCCGGCCCCTGGCGGCGCTTCTGGACACCGGTCAGCACCCGTCCCCAGAGGGCGACCAGCGTCCGGGGCATCAGGGCAATCTCCGTTGACTCCCCCTCCATCTCCGCGGCCGTAGTATCCATCATCTCTTTGACGATACGGCTCTCCTCGGCCACGAACTCGAAGCGCTTCCGTGTCTCCGATCCGCAGGTCAAGCGGACCATGGCACGAAATGGACCGAGGCGCTCGTAGACATGAGCGAGATCGGCCAGCGCCTGCACCTCCGCCCGCGACAGCGTCACGCGCACGGTGCGTGTCTTGCCGGCTACAGCGTGGTGGTGGGACGCTCCTGCCATCCGCGCTTCTCCGCTTCCAATTCGGTGAGGTCAAGCTGGACACGATTGCCGGCGACATCCTGAATCGCCGAGAACGGCACAAACCAATCGTTGGCGAGGGGGCGATCGAGATGGAAGTAGCCCTCGCCCGGCTCGAGGCGGCGCCCGCTCCCTTCAATGTCGAGCAGACCCTGCGGACCCGCTTCCGGCGGAACGACGCGTCCGTCCGGCCACCAGATGCGCTTCACCGTTCCCAGGCGCGATCCGCCGCGCGCATAGACATCGGCGCCGACGTGCAGATTGCTCACATTGATGGGCATGGATGCGACCTCCTCGCGTCTCTCCCTCCCAGCATAGACACCGCTTGCCCGGCGAGGACACAAAAAAGCGGCCGGAGCGTCTTTGCTCCGGCCGCGATACCGCCCAGAGGACGGGCTCAGCACTCACCCAGCGTAAAGGCTCAAAGGACAAAGGTCAACTTGACAAAACAGAATATTTGTGCATGCGAATAAACGCGGCGCTACACGTGCACAAGTATGTGGAGAAAGATGTGGATGAAATCCTCTTTCTGCGCACAGATCGTGGATACGCGCGCACTTCGGCGTGGATGGCCGATTCCCTCTCCCACCCCTCGCCGCGCCGCGAGTCTCGACATAAGGAATAGGGGCCGCGTCGTGACCGGAACGGCCCATATACAGAGACGCCGGCGGCGGGTACTGTAGGGCCAGGTAATCTGCGGAGGTGGGGGATTACCGAACGGGTGGCTCTCGGGCCCCCGGGCCATCATCTTTCTTTCCGTCCTTCTCCTTTCCGTCCCGCCTACAGGGGGAGCGCTCAAGCGCTCCCCCTGTAGGTATTTCTGGGCCGTTAGACTGGGACGTGATCGATCTGCACAACCACATCCTCCCGGGGCTGGACGACGGCGCGGCCCACCTGGAGGAAAGTCTGGAGATCGCGCGCCGCTTTGTCGCCGAGGGGGTGACGCAGGTCGCGGCCACCCCGCATCTGAATCCGATGGAGGGCACGGGAGCGCGGTTACCGGACGTGCTGGAGGGGGTTGCGCGGGTGCGGGCGGCGCTGGAGGGCGCGGGAATCCCGCTGGATGTCGTGCCCGGCAGCGAGGTGTATCTGACGCCCGACGTGCCCGAGCTCCTGGGCGCCGGAGAGATTGCGACCCTGGGCGGTAGCCGGGCCGTGCTGGTCGAGCTGCCGTTCCACGGCCGGCCGTCCTATGTGGAGGACGTGCTGGAGTGGATCGTTGCCGCCGGCTTCACGCCGGTCCTGGCCCATCCGGAGCGGTCCTCCTGGCTGGCCGGCGACGCCGGCGCCGTCGACTGGCTGCTGCGCCGCGAGGTTCCGCTCCAGCTCACCGCTGCCCCTCTCCTCGGCGGCTACGGTTCCGGCATACAGCGGACGGCGATGTCATTCCTGCAAGGCGGCGCCTACAGCCTCGCCGCCAGTGACCGGCACCACCCCGAGCAGGCCCGATCCCTCGCCGACCTGCACGCCGCCATCGCCAAAGCGACCGACGAAGAAACCGCCGATCTCCTGCTCTCCGAGAACCCGGCCCGCCTCCTTGCCGGCGAGCCGGTGGTCAGACCAACGGTCGTGTACTAGCTAGCCGGGGCGTCGCGCCTTCGTCGTGGCCGGCCCCGAGTGGTGGCCGGCCACAGGGCTCCACCTCAGGTGCTTGACTAATACGTCAAGGCTGGCGGCCACTCGGGGCCGCCACTACGCGCCGACTGCGCACCAACTACGGACCAACGCATCGCATCGGGCGGCCATATTCGGCGTGAACGCCTCTACTACACCGCCAGGGCGAGAATATCCGGCCCCTGTGCCTCACGCACCAGCCCATTGCTCCCCAGGGTGTAAACCTGCATGTCGTGCTGCTCGAGCGAGGTGACGACGAGCTGCGCGCCGCAGGGCAGCGCGGCCAGCAGATCCAGGATCATTCGGGCCGACACCCCGGTCAGATCGGCGACCACCAGGGAGACATCCGGCTCCAGCGACCACTCATCCCAGCTCACCACACTGGCCTCATACGCTGGACACAGGCGATGCACGAAGGTCGCCGCGACGATCGGGTAGTCGCTGATAACGGCCGCCACAGGCGCCCGGCGTGCAGGGTTGGACATAACGCACACGATACGCGGAGCGCATGACATTTCCTATACGTCGAACGATCAATCCTGACGGTTCCTGCGAAGGAAACCGTTCGACCCGGGAAGACCCCCGTGACCGGCGCCCGGGGAAGAAGAGGAGGAAGGGGCAGGGAGAGAGCCGGGCGCCGATCGCTGGGTGTCTCTTGCTTCGATTATATTGTGATCCTATAAAAATCGCAAGGTGACTAGTATGGAACATGCTTTCTATATCGGAGGCCGAGGCGCGGGCGCTGCTGATCTCCTACCACCTGCAGCCGTCCACCGTGGCCGGCGTCTTCGACCGCCTGGGCAGCGTCCAGTACGATCCCCTCAACCCCGTGGGCCGCAACCCCGATCTGGTCTTCCAGGCACGCGTTCCCGGCTACCGGGTGGACGATTGGCAACACGCTACCTACCGGGAGCGCGTCGCCTACGACGCCTGGGACAAGCAGGCATCGCTCGTCCCGGTCGCCGACTGGCCGGCGCGCGCTCTGATCCGCGAGCGCTACCACCCCTGGCACGACCGGCAGATTCTCGACGAGTTCCCGGAGATGGTCGCGGCGGTCTTCGTCGAGATCGACCGGCGCGGCCCGCTCTCCTCCCTGGAGTTCGAGGACCGGCGGCGGGCGCCGGAGCGCCACTCCTGGTACGGCCCCACCATCGTCAAGCGCGTGCTGCGCGCCCTCTGGGCACGGGGTGAGCTCGTCACCCACCACCGCGCGGCGGGCCGCCACTACTACGACCGTCCGGAGCGCGTCATCCCGTCCCAACACCTCGCCGCGGCGCCGCTGCGCGACGAGAACGCCTACCGGCGCTGGGTCGTGGCGCGGCGTCACCAGTCGGCCGGCCTGCTACGGCCCGGCGCGAGCGCCGAGATCTGGAGCGTGACGGGCGACGCGGCGGGTCGGGCGGCGGCCATCGCCGATCTCGTGGCGTCGGGAGAGATCATCCCGGTCCACGTCGGCCGCAAAGGGACGCTCTACCATCTCGTCGCACCGGCACTCTCCCTCGCCGGCTCTCCGTCCCCACCGCGCGTCACCTTCCTCGGCCCGCTCGACAACCTGCTCTGGGATCGCCGTGCCATCCGCGACCTCTTCGGCTTCGAATACATCTGGGAAGTCTACAAGCGCCAGGCCGACCGCCGCTGGGGCTACTACGTCCTCCCCGTCCTTCACGGTGACCGCTTCGTGGCCCGCGTCGATTCCCGCCTCGAGGGCAAGACCTGGAGCATCGCCGGCTGGTGGTGGGAAGAGGGTGTGGAGCGCACCCCCGAGCTGTTGGATGCCCTTGGCGACGCCGTCATCCGCTTCCGTGCCTATCTCGACGCCGAGAAGACGGTCCTGCCGCGCGGGCTGGATCGTCTGACACGCTCTGCCCTCCTGCGCCGGGCGTAGAGGAGGACTGGGCAAACCCAACCACGGCATACCCCGTCCGTCGCGCGAATCTTGACTCTTACCCGATAGGGGCGCATCCTGGGATTAACCAATCACGGAGGATTGGATCGTGAATTGGTTGCGGTATGTGGCGCGACAGCTCGGCTTCTCCCTGCTCGCCCTCTGGTTCATCGTCAGCCTGACGTTCTTCCTCCGCAACATCGCCGGCATGCACCCGCTGTCGCCCGCCTTCCCGCGCGTCCTCCCGTCGCAGGAGCCGCTCCTGCAACAGTACCTGCTCTATCTCTGGAACGCGGCGCACTTCAACTTCGGGCCGTCGCTGATGCAGGTGGACCGCATCACCGGCCTCTCTCCGTCCGCTTCCTCCCTGGTCCTGCAAGCGCTGCCGTGGACTCTCCTGCTGGTCGGTCCCGGCACCATCATCTCCTTTGTCCTCGGCAGCCTCCTCGGCATCGTGCTCGCCTGGCATCGCGGCTCGGCGTTCGATACCTGGGCGACCGCCGCCGTCATCTTCGTCACCTCCATTCCCTACTACTTCGCGGCCATCGTGCTCGTCTTCTTCGTCACCCTGAACGTCCCCTGGTTCCCTCAGCACCTGTTCATCCCCGGGCTACTCTCGGGCTTCTCTCCCTCCGCCATTGGTGATCTCGTGCGCCACATGATTCTGCCCGTCACGGCGATCGGTGCTGGCCTCCGTCGGCCTCTTCGTGCTGCCCATGCGGAACGCCATGGTGGCCGTGATGGACGACGACTTCATGACCTTCGGTGCCGCCAAAGGACTGAAGTCGCGCCGGCTCATGGTTGGCTATGCGGTGCGTAACGCCATCCTGCCGATCGCCACCAACTTCGCCATCCAGCTGGGCTATGTCTTTGGCGGCGCCCTCTTCGTCGAGATCGTCTTCGAGTGGCCGGGCGCGGGCTACCTGCTGTACCAGTCGATGCAAGACGAAGACTATCCCATCGTCCAGGCGCTCATCGTGCTCGCCGCCACCGCCACCGTCACCGCCAATTTCGCCGTGAAGGCGATCTATCCCCTCCTCGATCCCCGGTTGCGCGGTGGCTAGCGCGGCCGCGGTTGCTCCTCCGCCCGCGATCCGTTCTCCCCGCCCCCGGCATCGCATCGTCAACGTCCAGGTGACGATCGGGCTGGTGATTCTGGCCGGCCTGGCCGCCGCCGCGATTATCCTGCCCTTCTTCGTTCCGCTGCGCATGCTCACGCTGGAGACGCCGCTGCAGTCACCCTCCTGGTCTCATCCCATGGGGCTCGGTGAGAACAGCCAGGACATCTTTTCGGAGTGGATCTACGCCGCGCGCTACTCGCTAACGGTCGGCCTGGCCGCCGGCCTCGGCAGCACCGCCCTCAGCATCGCCATCGGAGCCAGCGCAGGCTATGTCGGCGGCTGGGCTGACGACGCGCTCTCCTTTCTCATTCGCGTCGTGCTCCTGGTGCCCCCGATTCCTGCCCTGTATGTGGTGGGCTTCGCGCTGGGCATCGAAGGACTGGGCGGTCTCATCCTGCTGCTGTCCCTCATGACCTGGGCCTACGGCGCCGACCTGATACGAAGCCAGGTGGTCGCGCTACGGCAGCAAGGATTCGTCCTGGCGGCGACCGCCGCCGGCGAGAGCCCGCTGCAGGTGATGGTGCGCGAAGTGCTCCCGCACCTGCGGGGACTGGTTCTCTTCGTCCTGGTCAACGCCGCGCTCTTCGCGCTGCAGTCGGAGTTCGCCCTCGAGTTTCTCGGCTGGGACGCCCTGGCCAACGCCAATAGCCTGGGCGGCGGCTGGGGCATGATGCTGACCAGCCGCTACTTCAACATCGACTTCTTCGGCGGCGCCTGGTGGGTCTGGACCTTCCCTGGTCTCGGGATCATGGTGACCACCGCTGCCCTCGCCTTGATCAGTGCAGGATTGGCTGGTCGGGAGAGGGCGTAAGCGCTCGGGATATTTGCCGGCTGGTTCCTGCCTCGATATTCTTCTCGTCTGTAAAATAGACTAGTCCTAGACTAGACGGCGGAGAGACCATGCGGACAGTTGGATCCTACGAAGCGAAGACGCACCTGGCGCGATTGCTGGCAGAGGTTGCGCGCGGCGAAACCATCACCATCACCAGGCACGGCGTGCCCATCGCGAAGCTGGTGCCCGCCGGCGGTTCACAACCCCGCGAGATTACCCAGGTGATCGACGCGCTCCGGGATTTCCGACGAGGGAAGACACTGGGCGAGGCGACCGTCGGCGAGTTCATCCGCGAGGGGCGGCTGTAGTGCCTTTCGTGCTCGATGCCTCCATCACCGCGTCGTGGGCATTTGAGGACGAGATCACTCCCTACGCCGACCGGGTGCTGGACACCCTCGCCGGCGAATCCGCGGTAACTCCGGCGATCTGGCTCCTGGAGGTCACCAACGTCCTGGTCGCCGGAGAGCGACGTGGGCGCATTCAGCCGTCGGCGACGGCGGCGTTTCTGACCCTGCTCGAGGCGCTCCCGATCGTGGTGCTCGTCGACACATCGTGGCGCATCATGTACCGCCTGGCCGATCTCGCCCGCACCTACAATCTGAGCGCCTACGACGCTGCGTATCTGGATCTCGCCATGAGCCAGGCAGCCCCGCTTGCCACGTTGGATCATGCCTTGCGCGTCGCTGCGGAACGCGCTGGGGTGCCACTCCTGGACTGATAAGCGCGTCCCGTGGCACGAAAGAAACCGTAGAGAGTAAAGGCTGTGTCCCGCCGCCGCTTTTCGGACGCCTCGCGGGTCCGGTCAGTGGACCGTGACGTTCACCTGCTCGGTGCCGGCCATGATGGTGTAGGGCCCGGGAACGATCCGCGGTGGACCGGAGCCGTTCACGTCGCCGGTGACGACGGCCAGCGGCTGCAGCGAGAGGTGCAGCGTCACCGACTTCGTCTGATTCGGATTCAGGTGCACGCGCGCGAAGCCGATGAGGAGCTTGTCCGGGACCAGCACCGGGGCGGCATCGGCGCGGCCGTAGATCGGCACCACGGCATCTCCGGCCATCGATCCGGCGTTGCCCACGCTGACGGAGACGGTCACGCTCCGGCCGTGCGCGGCCGCCTGGAGTCCGTTCGTCGTGTACACGCCATAGCTGAGGCCGGCGCCGAAGGGGAAGAGCGGGTGGTAGACGGCGTCGGGGTCGGCGCTGGTGTTGGGCAGCTGATCGTAGGTGAGGGGCACCTGGCCAATCTGCCGCGGCCAGGTCACGGGGAGCCGCCCGCTGGGATTGACGCGGCCGAAGAGGACATCGGCGACGGCATCACCGCCCTCCGTGCCCGGCAGCCAGGCCATCAGGACGGCACTCGCTTTCTGGATGAGCGGCGCGATCAGCAGCGGCCGGCCGGCGAGGATCACCACGACGGTCGGCGTGCCCGTCGCCTCCACCGCCTGGGCCACGGCGGTCTGATCGGCCGGGAGCTCCGCCGTCTCGGTGTCGGCCGGCCCTTCCGCCCCCGGTCTCTCCCCCAGCACCACCACCGCGACGCCGGCATGTCGGGCGGCCGCTGCCGCCCGGGCCGGATCGGTCTCGTCCACCACCGACGCGCTGCCTGCTGCCGCTTTGATGCCCTGCAGCACCGTCACCGCCGGCGGGGAGACGCCGGACGGCACCCCCTGCCAGCCGATCGTCCAGCCGCCCATTTGCTCGGCGACGTTGGTGGCCGCTTCGCCCGCCACCAGGATGGTGCGCACGCCGTGCAGGGGGAGCACGGCCCCCTGATTCTTGAGCAGGACCATGCTCTCATCCGCCGCGCGTCGAGCCAGCGCCCGATGGGCGCCTAGCACGGCGGCATTGGCAGATGCCGCGTTCACGTCGGGGTGGGCGAAGAGGCCGAGGCGCTCCTTCAGCGTCAGGATGCGACGCACGGCATCGTCGATCCGCGACTGCGGAATCTTGCCGGCGCGCACCAGCGCCATCACGCGGTGCGCGAAGTCGACGCCGTTGTCCGGCACCATCGACATATCCACTCCGGCATTGATGGCGAGGCGGATCGCGTCGTTATAGGAAGTCGCCAGGTGGTATCGGTCGTAGAGGCTCTCGATGTCCTGCCAGTCGGTGACGACCACGCCGCCGAAGCCCAGTTGCCGCCGCAGGATGTCGGTCAGCAGGTAGGACGAGGCGTGGACGGGGACACCGTTCACGGCGCCGCTGTCGGCCATGACGGTTCCCACGCTGGCATGGACCGCCGCCGCGAAGGAGGGCAGGTAGGTCTGCTGCAGCGTGCGCAGCGGCAGGGTCGCATTGGTGCGGTCGAGGCCGCGCTGGGCACCGGAATATCCGACGTAGTGCTTGGCCGTGGCGCTGACGCCCGTGGAAAAATTCGTCCCCTCGAAGCCGCGCACCGTCGCCGCCACCATCTGTGACGCCAGAAAGGGATCCTCGCCGAAGGTTTCGTAGTAGCGGCCCCACCGCAGGTCGCGCGCAATGTCGGAGACCGGCGCATAGACCCAGTGGATGCCGGTGGCCCGGACGTCGGAGGCGGTCGCTGCCGCCACCTGCCGGGCGAGGGCGGGATCCCAGGTCGCCGCCAGACCGATGTTGTGCGGAAAGATGGTTGCGCCCAGCACGTTATTGTGCCCGTGGACGGCATCGACGCCGTAGAGGATAGGGATGTGCAGGCGATTGTGCGCCAGGGCGTAGCGCTGGATTTGATTCGTCATCTGCGCCCAGGCCACCGGCGTGTTGTCGGGCGGTGACTCGCCGCCGCCGGAGAGGACGGCGCCGACGTGCGCTCCGGCCAGCTCGGACTGCAGGCAGGAGGCGTTCAGCGGCGCGATCTGTCCGCCCTGGCAGGTGCCGCGCAGCGCCGAGACGCTGATCAGCGTCATCTGCCCCACCTTTTCTGCCAGGGTCATGCGCGCCAGGAGCGCGTCCACCCGACTGTCCGCCGTGCTGCGCCCGGCACCCGACACCGTGGCGCAGGAGGCGAGCAACAGGCAGAGCGGGAGGAGGAGGACGCCGCGACGCGCCCGCATCTAGTCCTCGGCGGGCGGAGGAGCGGTTGAGGCGCGCACGATGAGCTGTGTCGCCAGGTGGACGCGCAGGCCCTCGGCCGGCTGACCGTCCAGCAGGCGGAGGAGGAGAGTCGCCGCATGGCGGCCCATCTCGATCAAAGGCTGGCGGACCGTCGTCAATGGCGGCGAGATCAGACTTGCGCTCTGCGCGTCGTCAAAGCCGACCAGCGATATGTCCTCCGGCACGCGCAGGCCGCGCTCCCGGATCGCCTGCAGGGCGCCGACCGCCATGTTGTCGTTGAAGGCGAAGATAGCGGTGGGGCGCTGTGGCAGAGCGAGCAGCACCTGCGCCGCGTGGTAGCCCCCCTCGATCTGGAAATTCCCCTCGACCAGCCATTCCGGCGGCGCGATAATGCCGTAGGCGGCCAGCGCCGCCTGGTAGCCATGCAAGCGCTCGATGGATGCCACCCAGGAGCTCGGTCCGGTGATGGCCGCAATGCGCCGGTGACCCAGGCAGATCAGATGATCCATGACGTCACGCGCCCCCGAGAAGTGGGCCGCCGAGACGCCCGGCATGCCGGCGGGGAGCGGCTCCTTGGGATCGACCACCACGAAAGGGTAGTGCCGGCGCGCCAGCACCCGCAGCTCGGGCCGGCTCTCCGGCAAAACGATCAACGAGCCGTCGGTGGTGCCGTGCATGAGACGGTCGAGCAGCGAGACCTCACGGTCCGCCTGGTGCAGGGTGGGACAGACGACGGCACGCACATCCTGGTCGTACAGCGTCTCGGCCGCCCCCGACAGGATCAGCGCGAAGTACTCGGCGTGCAGATTGGGAAGGGTGATGCCCACCAGGTTGGTTTTGCCTCCGGCCAGCCCCCGCGCCGAGCGGTTGGTGCTGAAGTTGTGGCTGCGGATGGTATCGAGCACCAGCTCGCGTGTCGCCGCCTTGACGTCGGGGCGGCCGTTGAGGACCCGCGAGACCGTTGCCACCGACACCCCGGCCGACGCCGCGATGTCCCGAATCGTCACCTTGCCCGTCCGCACCTGCTCAGCCACACCGCCGTCCTTGCCGTGTTTTCCGATAACGGTACCGGTTACTGGTCAGTATATCGCTCCCATTCGGCACCGTCAACGCGGGATCTCCGACCGTTACCCGGCGCCGCCCGACGACCGCGCCCCTTGCCGATACGCCGACTTTGCTTTAGTTTAGCCCTAAATCGACGCTCTGGTCCCCATCGCTGGATGTTGACTGCCGTCACTCCGAGTGTTACGATGTTCGCAATAACCGTAATCGTTACCGGAAACAAGTGCGTGTACTATCGGAACGAGAGCGGGGTAGGACGTCAGTTGTGCGGGTCTCGGCGACTCGCGCGAGAGGGCAGAGAAAGGAGTCTGGAGGGAGGAGAGCAACAGGTCCCTAGTCGCGTTACTAGTCGCTTGATCAACTATCAAGGAGTAGACCTGGATGAAACGTTGGACGCGGCCTGCTTCCACGGCAGGCTCGGCACTGGGCATCGCGGCGATCGTCGCGTCGGCGATGCTCGCCCCGTCACACACGACGTACGCGCGAACCGTCAATGCCAGCGGCCACCCGTGCGTGACCGCCATCGGCTCCGGTGACAACCCGTTCACGCGTAACTTCAATCCGTACGCCTCCCCGAACGACTTTTCGGTCGGTGGCGTCTACGAGCCACTGACCTTCTACGTCCCGAGCGGCAAGCGGTATTACTGGCTGGCCACCGGCATGAAGATCAGCAACCACGGCAAAACGATCACGCTGCCGCTGCGGCATGGCGTGACGTGGAGTGACGGCAAGCCGTTCACCTCCGCCGACGTCGTCTTCACTCTGGAAGCCGGTAAGACCCTCAACCCGGCACTCGACAAGATCGGCTACGTCTCCAAGCCAAGTAACGTCGCCTCGGTCAAGGCGCTGGGTAAGTACGCGGTCTCCATCACCCTCAAGAAGGCCGATTCGACCTTCCCCAATAATTTCAACAACATCTGGATCCTGCCGAAGCACATCTGGGCCGCCCACAAGTCGGACGCCACCAAGTGGCTCGATCCGAACCCGGTCGGCACGGGCCCCTTCAAGTTGACGCGCTTCAACAGCCAGGAGTACATCCTGTCGCTGCGCAAGGGCTACTGGCAGCCCATGCACATCACTTGCCTCGAGCGCCTCTATGAGTCCGGCAACGACTCGGCGATGCTCTCCACGCTGAGCGGGCAGGCGGACTGGACGCACAACTTCATTCAGAACGTCCAGAAAGTGTACGTGGCGAAGAACCGGAAGGACTTCCACTACTGGTACTCCACCATCAGCGGCCCCATCGGGCTGTTCATGGATGACAACAAGTACCCCGAGAGCGTGAAGGCGTTCCGCGAGGCCATCAGCATGGCGATCAACCGCCAGCAGGTCTACAAGGTCGGTGAGTACGGCTACGAGCCGCCCGCCGGTGCGCTCGGCATCGAGCACCAGTACCCGAAGTGGATCGATCCCAAGCTCGTCAAAGAGGACAAGGCCCTCTCGGCCTACAGCCCCAGCAAGGCGCGCGCCACGCTCAGGAAGGCGGGCTTCACCTACCAGGGCTCGCAGCTGATGGATCCGAAGGGCAACGCCGTCAAGCTGGAGATCCATGTGATTGCCGGCTGGACGGACTGGGTCGCCTCACTCGGGATCATCAAGCAGAATCTGCAAGCGATCGGCATCAACGTCGATCTCCGCCTTGATCCCGATTACGGCACCTGGTGGCCGATCGCCAACAGCCAGTCGCAGAGCACGCTGCTCTGGACCTACAGCGGTGGCCAGACGCCGTACGAGTACTTCAACGAGTTCTTCAATCCGAAGAACGTGACGGCTTCGGGCACGGACGAAGAAGCGACCGGTGACTGGGCGCATTACTCCGACGCCAGCGCTGTGCCGCTCCTCAATCAGTGGAAGTCGACGTACTCGCTGAAGACACAGAAGAAGCTGGCCTACAAGCTGGAAGCCAAGATGCTGAAGGACTTCCCGGTCGTGCCGGTCATGGTCGGCGCCGTCTGGTACACCTACAGCAGCAAGTACTTCACCGGCTGGCCGAATCAGAGTCATCCCTACGCCAACGGTGAGTGGGGATCCGGGACGGTCGACTGGATGCCGATTCTCACCCACCTGCGACCGGTCAAATAGCAGGCGGAGCGAGATGAGTGGGCAGGGGCTCCGGCCCCTGCCCACTCCCATCTCACCTTCAGGAGACCGTCATGCCGTTCCTCTACCGGCGCATCGCGTTCTACGTGATCGCACTGTGGACCTCTCTCACGCTGAACTTCCTTCTGCCCCGCCTGATGCCGGGCAAGCCGATCGACGCTTTCTACGCGCGCTACCGGCTGGAAATCCAGAACAACCCCCACTTTCTGGATTCACTGAGAATCGAGCTGGGACTGCCCAAGACGCCGCTCTGGCAGCAATACATCCAGTACATCGTCAACATGCTGCACGGCAACTTCGGCATCTCGTACTCCTTCTATCCGACGCCGGTCATCGACGTCATTCGCACCACTCTGCCCTGGACGCTCTTCCTGGCCGGCACGGCGACCATTCTGACCTTCCTTATCGGTACGTTTCTCGGCATCGTGGTCGCCTGGCGCCGCGGCGGCAAGCTCGACAGCCTTCTGCCGCCGGTCACGATGTTCGCGTCCTCATTCCCCGCCTTCTTTCTGGCGCTCCTCCTTCTCTATGTCCTGGCCTATATCGGCGGGTGGTTTCCCCTGGAACACTCCTATAGTGGGGGGACAGATATTGGGCTCAACTGGCCCTTCCTCACCGATGTCGCCGATCATGCCATCCTGCCCGTCGCCGTCATCGTTCTCACCGGCGTCGGCGGCTGGCTCCTCGGCATGCGGAACGTCATGATCAACACGCTGGCGGAAGACTTCATCACGATGGCACATGCCAAGGGCCTGAGCGACTTCCGCGTCATGATGATGTACGCCGCGCGCAACGCGATCCTCCCCAGCTTGACCGGCTTTGCCATTGCCCTTGCCTACACCGTCGGCGGCCTCGTGCTGATCGAAACCGTCTTCAGCTATCCAGGCGTCGGCTTCACGCTGGTTCAGGCGGCCCAGGGCTCCGACTACCCGCTGGTGCAGGCGCTCCTCATGCTCATCACGGTGTGCGTCCTGCTCGCCAATCTCTTCGTCGATCTGATTTACGCTCGGCTCGATCCGCGAGCCAGAACGCAGTAAGGGGGACGCCCATGATGCCGACACCCGGGAACACGCCGGCCGATGCCGGTATGGACCCGATCACCAATCCGCAGGTACCCATTGAGACGACCGTCCCGCAGGTGGTGCCGCCGGTCGCGCGCGGGCGCCGCCTGCGTGTCCCGCAGTTCTTCAGCCTCCTCATTCACAACCCCAAGTCCCTCTTTGGTCTGTGCATGCTGGGCGCCATCGTGGTGCTGGTGCTGCTGGCGCCGATCCTGGCGCCCATCGATCCGAACTACATGAACTTCGCCGCCACCGGCCTGCCGCCCGGTCCGCATCATCTCTTCGGCACCACCCAGCAGGGAACCGATGTCTTCTCCCAGGTCGTCTGGGGCGGGCGTACTTCCCTCTTGATCGGAGCTAGCGCGGCCGCGCTGGCGACCCTGATCGCCGCGAGTGTCGGCATGATTGCCGCCTATCTCGGCGGCATCACCGATGAGGTGCTCAATCTCGTCTCCAACATCTTTATCGTGCTGCCGGCGCTGCCCGTTCTGATCGTGATCTTCGCCTATCTGCCGTTCCGTGGCGGAATCGTCATGGTCTTCCTGATCGCCCTCTTCTCCTGGTCCGGCGAGGCGCGTGTCCTGCGCTCTTTTGCGCTCACCCTCCGCAGCCGCGACTTCGTCCTGGCGGCGCGCACCAGCGGCGAGTCGATGTGGCGCATCGTCTTCGGCGAGATCATGCCGAATATGACCAGCCGCATCGCCTCCGGTTTCCTCGGGGCCTTCGTCGGCGCCATCCTCTTCGAGGCCGGCCTGGAGTTCCTCGGCTTCGGCGGCGGGAACGGAGTGAGCTGGGGTGTGACCCTCTTCTGGGCGCAGAACAACGCGGCGCTTGAGACCGGTCAGTGGTGGCACTTCCTCTTCCCCGGACTGGCCCTCGCCCTCACCGCGACCTCACTCATCTTCATCAACTACGGCATTGACGAGATCAGCAACCCGCGCCTGCAACGCGTCAAGATGCCCAAGCAGCGTAAGAACAAATCCAGCGCGGACAGCAGCCAGGTAACGACGACGGCGGCCGTGACGGGAGGGCGCGCGTGACGAATCGAGAGCCGCTGCTCCGCGTCGAGGATCTTGTCGTCGATTACTACTCGCCACGTGGGGTCGTCCGCGCCGTCGATCACATCAGCTTCGACATCATGCCGGGCGAGATCGTCGGTCTGGCCGGCGAGTCCGGCTGCGGCAAAAGCACGGCCGCCAACGCCATCCTGGGCATCCTCCGCGAGCCGGCCCAGATGACGAACGGACGCATCTTCTTTCAGGGACAGGACATCGCGTCCATGCCCCCGCGTGCCCACCGTAAATTTCGCTGGCGCCACATCTCCATGGTGTTTCAGAGCGCCATGAATGCTCTCAACCCCGTCCTGCGAGTCGGCGATCAATTCGTCGACATGGTCCAGGCTCACGAGCGGGTCTCCAAGCGCGATGCGCTCGACCGCGCCCGCGATCTCCTGCGCATGGTGGGCATTGATCCGCTCCGGGTCTCGGCCTACCCCCACGAGCTGTCCGGCGGCATGCGCCAGCGCGTCATCATCGCCATGGCACTCGCCCTGCAACCGGAGCTGATCATCATGGATGAGCCGACGACGGCGCTCGACGTCGTCGTGCAGCGCGAGATCCTGCAGGAGATCGAAGAGCTGCAGCGCGAGTTGCAGTTCGCCGTCCTCTTTATCACCCACGACCTCTCTCTCCTGGTGGAGTTCAGCAACCGCATCGCCATCATGTACGCCGGCGAGATTGTCGAGATGGCCCGGGCGCAGGAGCTGTTCCGCGAGCCCAAGCACCCCTACACCGTCGGCCTGATGAACTCTTTCCCGTCGCTCGTGGGTCCGAAGTCCATGATCACCGGCATTCCCGGATCACCGCCTGACCTCGCCAATCCTCCGACGGGTTGTCGCTTCAGTCCCCGCTGCCCGCATTGCACTCCCTATAAGACGATGGTGCACCCGGTCCTCCAGGAGATCGAGCCCGGCCATCTGGTGGCCTGTCATCTCTATGGAGCCGAGCAGGAGTTGACGCATGAGCGCGCAAGCACTGCCAGTTGAGGTCGCCGCTCCCCCGGTCATGCGGGTGGAGGGCCTGACCATGCACTTCCCGGCGGGCGGCGGGGTCGGTCCGTTCGGGACCAGGCGCTGGATCCACGCCGTCGACGACGTCAGCTTCGACCTGACGCCCGGCAGGGTGACGGCGCTGGTCGGGGAAAGCGGAAGCGGCAAGAGCACGGTGGTGCGCTGTCTGGCCCGGCTCTACGAGCCGACGGCCGGAACCATCATGTTCCACGGGGAGGATGTCACGCACCTCAAACAGCGCAAGGAGCTCCTGCAGTACCGTGCCCAGGTGCAGATGATCTTCCAGGATCCCTTCGGCTCGCTGAATCCCGTCAAGACCGTCGAGCATCACATCGAGCGGCCCCTCAAGATTCACCACATCGTGCCGCGCAACGAGATTCACCGGCGAGTGCTCGACCTGCTGTCCAGCGTGGGTCTCTCGCCGGCCCAGGAGTTCGCCGCCAAGTATCCCCACCAGCTCTCGGGCGGCCAGCGCCAGCGCGTCGCCATCGCCCGCACCCTGGCCGTCGAGCCGACCGTTCTCCTGGCCGACGAGCCGATCTCCATGCTCGATGTGTCGATTCGCATCGGAATCCTCAACCTGATGCACGAGCTCAAAGCCTCGCGCAACATCGCCTTCCTGTACATCACGCATGACATCGCCAGCGCGCGCTACATCGCCGACGATGTCCTGGTCATGTACGCCGGACAGGTCGTCGAGCAGGGACCGACCGATGCCGTTCTCCAGAACCCGCTTCATCCCTATACCCGCCTCCTGCTGTCCGCCGTGCCCAATCCAGAGGCCGGTCTGACGGGACGGCGCATCCAGGGCCGCGGCGAAGTACCGGTCGTGATCGATCCGCCGGAAGCGTGTCGATTCACGGCGCGCTGCCCCAACGTCATGGATCGCTGCCGTACCGCGATGCCCCGCCTCGCCGAGGTGGAACCGGGACATCTCGTGCGCTGCTACCTCTACCCAAATAGCTGACACCACCTCGAAGAGGAACTGATGATACCTGAGGAACGCGCCTTTCCCGCCGACTTCGTCTGGGGCACCGCGACCGCGGCCTATCAGATCGAAGGGGCCGCCCACGAGGACGGACGCAGCGAGAGCATCTGGGACCGGTTTGCCGCCATCCCCGGCAAGGTACGGAACGGGGAAACGGGGTTGATCGCCGACGATCATTACCATCGCTACGCCTCCGATATCGCCCTGCTCCGTGACCTCGGTGTGGGTGTCTACCGTTTCTCCGTCGCGTGGCCCCGCATCCTGCCGGACGGCCGTGGTGCGGTGAACGAGCGCGGCCTCGATTTCTACGACCGGCTCGTCGACGAGTTGCTCCGGGCCGGCATCGAGCCCTACGTCACGCTCTACCACTGGGATCTTCCGCAGGTGCTGGAAGATGCCGGCGGCTGGCCGAACCGTGACACCACGGAAGCCTTCACCGACTACGCCGGCGTCGTCGCCCGCCGGCTCGGCGACCGAGTCAAGAATTGGATCACGCACAACGAGCCGTGGTGCGCCTCCTGGCTCGGCTACGGCTGGGGTGTCCACGCACCCGGCCGGACGAATCCCGCAGACGCTCTGGCCGCCGCCCATCACCTCCTTCTGTCCCACGGGCAGGCGGTCCCGGTGATTCGAGGCGAGGTGCCGGGGGCTCGAGTGGGCATCACTCTCAATCTCGAGCACAAGTATCCGGCGACCAACCGCCCGGAGGATGTGGCCGCTGCACGCCTGGAGGACGGCGTCAGCAACCGCTGGTTCCTCGATCCCATCTTCCTCGGCACCTACCCGGATGACGTCGCCGAGAGCTTTGCTGGATGGGCCGAGTTGCCGGATGTTCGTGACGGCGACCTGGAAACGATCTCCGCGCCCATCGACTTTCTCGGGATCAACAACTACAGCCGCGCCGTGGTCAAGGCCGATCCGAAAGGAATGCCGGCACGGGTGCGGCAGGACGAGTCCGAGTACACGTCGATGGGCTGGGAAGTGGCGCCCGACGGCCTGCACGACCTCCTCCTGCGAGTCCACCACGACTACCGGCCGGCCGCTCTTTACGTCACGGAAAACGGCGCGGCTTTCGAAGACGTGCGGACGCACGATGGTGCCGTCAACGATCCGGAGCGGCAGGCGTTCCTCGAGCGCTACATCGGCGCCGTGGGACGGGCGGCCGCCGACGGCGCTCCGATCAAAGGGTATTTCGTCTGGTCCTTCCTCGACAACTTCGAGTGGGCCGAAGGGTACGCCAAGCGTTTCGGTCTGGTCTACGTGGACTATCCAACGCTGCAGCGTATTCCCAAGAAGAGCTACTACTGGTACCGACAATTTATCGCCCGGCAGCCCGGGCATCCCCAGGCGGAGGCAGTCGCCTAGATATCTGCGACCGGAGGGCCGCGGCGGGGCCGCGCGAGCGTGAGGGCAGGACCCCGTTCGATCGTCGAATCCCTTTCGATGGTCGGACGGGGCCGCGCGCAGCGCACTACCCCGCCGCTCCTGCGACACATCATCCGGCCTGCCTTTGGGGCGCGCCGGATGATGCGTTCACGCCGCGGCGGCACGCCCCAACCGTGACGCTGCCCCGTGTTTTCCTGCGGCGACGGGAAGCCGCGGCAGGGTGTATGGTGAGGGGTGCCGGACGGCACATCACTGGCAAGGAGGAAGGATGCCCAAGAAACGGCCCTACCGCCCGGGTCCGAAGAAGAGTGACCTGGGCAAGACGCGGCGGAGCACTGCCGCCGAGCCCCGTGAGGACAGTGGCCTCACCATGGAGGGGGTGGTCACCGAAACACTCCCCAACACGCAGTTTCGTGTCCAGCTGGAAAACGGGCACAAGCTGCTGGCACACATCTCGGGGCGGATGCGCAAGAACTATATCCGGATTACCGAAGGTGATCGTGTCGTGGTCGAACTGTCGCCCTACGATCTGACGCGCGGCCGGATCGTTTATCGTCCCCGCTAGGAAACATGCAGTCATGGCAGAGGAGAGATCACGAGGGGTTCCGTCGAACCCGGTCTATGAGCGGGTCGGCGAGGATGTCAAACTGACGGCGCACGCCGGAGTGCGCCGTGGCCTCACCCCACAGGACATCATCCGCCAGATTGCTGAAGAGCATCACGTGCATCTCAACGTCGGCGAGTTGCGGCTTCTCCTGGCCGGCCGGCGCGTCGAAGACCCCAGCGATAGTGACGCGTCCTCTCAGTCATAGGGACTGCCGTCCCGCCAGGAGGTAGCGCGTCATGAACGGGAAGCAGGTTCGCTGGGGTGTCATGAGCACGGCGAACATCGCCGCCGGCAATTTCTTGCCCTCGCTGCGGGCCTCGGGCAACGGGATGGCAGCTGCCGTCGCGAGCCGCTCCTTGGAGGCGGCGCAGGACTTCGCCCGCCGGCAGGACATTCCGCAGGCGGTTGAGGGGTATGGAGCGTTGCTCCAGGATGACAGCCTGGATGCGATCTATATCCCCCTTCCCAACAACCTGCATGCCGAATGGACGATCGCGTCCCTCCGTGCCGGCAAGGCGGTTCTCTGTGAGAAGCCGCTCTGCCTGACGGTGGAGGAGACCGAGCGCGTCCTGGCGGTCGCCCGTGAGACGGGTCGTCTCCTCTGGGAGGCCTTTGTCTTTCCCTTCAATCGGCAGTCGGCTCGTCTGCGCGAGATCCTGGACTCCGGCGCGATCGGCGAGCCGGCTGAGGTGATGTCGACCTTCCATTTCCGGCTGACCCGCACGACCGACATCCGGCTCAACCCGGAGACGGGGGGCGGCGCTCTCTATGATGTCGGCTGCTACAGTATCCGCCTCGCCGATCTGGTGTTCGGCGTGACGCCTGACCGTGCCGCCGGCATGATGACCCGGACCGACTCCGGCGTCGATGCCACCACTGAGGCCGTTCTCAACTATCCCGACCGGGGACGGCTCGTCCTGTCGTGCAGCATTGCGCTCTCCTACGATACTCAGTCGGCGGTCGCCGGGACGGAGGGCGAGATCCGGCTCAGCCAGCCCTTCCACCCCCTGCCCGACGCAACCCTGCGGCTCACGACGAGAGGAGAGACCCACATTGAGCGGCTGGGCACTGAGGAGCCAACCTTCACGGAGGCAGTGCGGGCCATGAACGCGGCCATTCTCGGACAGAGCGCGCCGGAGCACCTGGCAATCAACGAAGCGCTTCCTGTCGCCGTCGGCATGCAGCTCATACGAGAGGCGACGGCATGAGCGCCCCCTTTCAGGGAATCTTTATCCCGCTGATTACGCCAATCAATCCCGCGGAGCGGCCTGACCTTGACGCACTGCGTCGCCTGGTCGCCTTCCAGCTCGAGAACGGCGTCTCCGGCCTCTGGGCCCTGGGCACCACCTCTGAGTTTGCCGCGTTCGACGAGGACGAGCGGGGGGCCATCCTCCGGACGGTTGTCGACACGGCAGCCGGGCGGGTGCCGGTCATCGCCAACGTCAGCGACGCCTCGACCCGGCTCACCATCCGGCACGCCCGGCGTGCGGCTGACCTGGGTGCCGACGCCGTGGCCGCGACCCCTCCCTATTACTACCCTCACAGCCAGGACGAGCTGCTTGCTCACTACCGAGCCATCCGCGCCGCGGTCGATCTGCCCGTCTTCATCTACAACATTCCGCAGACGGTGCGTGTCCGGCTCGAGCTCAGCACCGCCAGGACGCTGGCGGCGGAGGGGACCGTGGCCGGCATTAAAGACAGCCAGAACGACCTGGAGTGGTTCCGGCAGTTGACGCTCGCCACGCGGGGTACCGATTTCGCGCCCCTTGCCGGCACCCGCTACCTGATCGACGCCGCCGTTTTAGCCGGAGCCGTCGGTGCCGTTCCCAGCCTGGGCAATGCCTTTCCCGAGCTGTGTGTCGCCGCCTATCAGACGGCTGCCTCCGGCGATTTCGAGCGAGCCGCCTCGGTCAGCGAGGAAATCGCGCGCATTGAAGCAATCGTCGGGACGATCACGAGCGGCTCGCGCAATGCCGCCATGCTGGGCTTCATCAAGACTGTCCTGGCCGATCGTGGCATCATCACCGACGCGTCCGTGACCTCTCCGCTGCGCACGCTGCGAGACGACGAGCGCACCGAGATGCTGCGCCGTCTGGATGCGATTCGCCCCAAATACGCCCTGTCGTAACCGGGTCGGATTCCCTCGGAAACCCCGTCGTGGCCGACCCGAACGCCGTTCCCGCGCAATGGCCGTAGCGGCCGCCCCGAGTGGCGACCAGCCCTATGGTAGAGGTTATGTAGTGGCTTCCTTGTCGTTGCCAGTCTGTCGATTCCACCGTGTAGTGGCCGCCCCGAGTGGCGGCCAGCCCCGTGGTAGCGGCCAGCCAGGTCCTGGATGCCATACTCCTTCATGTCGACCAGCCATTACCCTTCCCGCCGTGCCCAGCGTCTCGCCTCGTACGACTACTCAACTCCGGGCGCCTACTTCGTCACGCTCTGCGTCCAGGATCGCCTGCGACTGTTTGGCCACGTCGAGAGCAGCCAGGTGCATCACTCGCTGGCGGGGGACCTCGTCGTTTCCCTCTGGCAGGAGATTCCTGATCGTTATCCCTGGGTCACACTCGACACCCTCATGGTGATGCCCGATCACCTGCATGCCATCGTGATCCTCGACGGCGGGATCTCAGCACCGGATAGTGGAGGCCCCGAGCCACCGGCCGCCGTGGGCTGGCCGCCACTCGGGGCGGCTACTACGGCGACGACGGAGGCCACGACGGCGTCTTCGCCCCCGCCTGTCTCCCTCTCCGAGTTAGTCCATCATCTGAAAGCCCGGACGACCGCCCGGTATACGCTGGGCGTCCGGGAGCACGGGTGGACCTGTTTTCACGGAACCCTCTGGCAACGCAGCTTCTATGACAGAGTAATTCGGGACGAGGACGAACTGAATCGAATCCGGGAGTACATCCTGCAGAATCCGCTGCGGTGGGGAATAAAGACGCAGGGAGCGTCCTGGGAATGAGGGCTCTCCTCTTGGTCGAGAGGTCGTGAGGAGGGCTGGCCGCCACCACGGGGCTAGCCACTACGGGGCTGGCCGCCACTCGGGGCGGCCACTACACGGTGGCCACTACACGGTGGGCACGACCGGGCGGCCGCACGCGGAGATTCCTGGGACGCTACCATGGTGTGATGCTCCCCATCATCCTCACCTCCCTCCTCCTCGGCTTCGTCTTTAGCGCCACCCCGGGTGCCGTCAACGCCGAATCGCTGCGGCGCGGCATTACACGTGGCTTTCGGGCAGCGCTCTCGGTACAGCTCGGATCGTTGCTGGGTGACATGGTCTGGGCGGGGGTCGCGCTCACCGGCCTGGCGTTCCTCGTGGAAAACCGTCCTATCGCACTTCTGCTCGGCATCGTCGGTGCCTGCTTCCTGCTGCGTCAGGCGGTGTCCGCCTTTGCCGGGGCGATGGGCGGCGACGGGAGCGGAAGAACCGGCCTTGCCGGGCGCGGCGATCTCGTCACCGGCTTGCTGTTCTCCCTCACCAATCCTTTTGCCGTCGCTTTCTGGCTCGGACTGGGAGCCGGCATGACCGCGACGGCCCACCGCGGCCCGATCGCGACGCTCAGCGTCTTCGCCGGCTTCTTCGCGGGAGCCCTCCTCTGGTGCGTCTTCTTCTCCACTCTGGTCTCGATCGGACGGCGCTATGCCACCCATCCCGTGTTGCGCGCTGTCGACGCCGTTGCCGGTATCGCCCTCAGCTACTTTGGCGTGCGGCTCCTCTGGCGGAGCCTTCAGGCACTGAGGATACTCCGGCTGGCACGCATCCTGGCGGGCTGATACCCCGCCGCCGATCCCGGTTACGCCCATCACGCGCTTTTGCATGATACTGGGGCAAGAACCGCCCGCGGAGGATCGCATGGTAACCCGTTCCTTTGTCGCCGTGTTTGGCGTCATCTATCTGATCCTGGGGATTCTCGGCTTCATCCCGGCTCTCTCCACCCACGTGCCGGCCAACGCCCCCTCACTTATTGCCACCGGCGGTCACGGCGATCTCTTCGGACTCTTCCCCGTGAATTACGTTAGCGACGTCGCCAATATCATCATCGGGCTCTGGGGCCTGCTCTCGTTCCCGCGGGTCTCCGCCGCCGTCGCGTACGCGCAAATCATGGCGCTCATCATGACGATCACTGTGACTCTCGGTTTCTTCCCCTACACGAATACGCTGTACGGACTGGTCCCCCTGTACGCCAATGATGCCTGGCTCCATGCCGTCTCGGCACTCAGTGCCGCGTACTTCGGTTGGGTCGCACTGGCGCCGACGCGGGAGGAAGCGGCCCACGCCGGCTAGCGTGGGACGCGTGGTAGACTCGACCAACAGCGCAGTCCGGGATTAGTAGGCGCCTCCCCGATCCCCAGAGAGCCGGCAGCGGTGGGAGCCGGCGATCGGGCGCGCGCGAACCGGCCCGGCAGGCTGCCCCGCCCGGGGCCGGCCGGCTTCCGTTACCTAGAGCCGCCAGTTGATCGACTGGGCCGAGAGGGCCTCGAATCGGGGCCAAGTGCGGTGGTACCGCGGGGCTGCAACCTCGTCCGCTGGAGGACGAGGTTTTTTGTTGCCCTCGAGGAAAGGAGACAACCATGCGACGATCACAACTGTTCGCGGAAACGCTGCGGCAAGCGCCGGCGGACGCCGACGCGCCCGGCTACCAGTTCCTGCTGCGCGGCGGGTTCGTCCAGCCGCTGGCAGCCGGCATCTTCACCTATCTCCCGCTCGGCATGCGCGTCAAAGAGAAGGTCGAGCGCATCATGCGAGAGGAAATGAATGCCATCGGCGGCCAGGAGGTCGTGATGCCCGTCGTGCATCCTGCCGAGCTCTGGCAGGAGACGGGACGCTGGTACTCAATCGGGCCGGAGCTCGCCCGCTTTACAGCGCGCGGTGACCGGCAGATGGTGCTGGCCATGACTCACGAGGAGGTGATAGCCGACCTGCTGCGGCGTCAGGTGCAGTCCTATCGGCAGCTTCCCATCATGCTCTATCAAATCCAGACCAAGTTCCGTGATGAGCCGCGGGCGCGGGGTGGGATGATCCGCGCTCGGGAGTTCACCATGAAAGACGCGTACTCGGCCGACGCCGGCGAGGAGGGGCTGGATCGGTCGTATCGCGATCAGTACGAGGCCTACTTCCGTATCTTCCGGCGTGCCGGCATCGAGCCGGTGGTGGTGGGTGCCGATGTCGGCATCATGGGTGGATCCGGTGCCGATGAATTCATGGCAATCCTGCCCATCGGAGAGGACCAGATACTCCTCTGCGAGGCGTGTGGCTATGCCGCCAATCGACAAATCGCCACCTTCCGCAAGCCTCAGCCCGGGGCGGAGCAGCAGGCATCCCTCGAGGAGGTGGCAACCCCCGATGCCGCCACCATCGCCGAGCTGGCCGCCTTCCTCGGCATACCGGAGAGCGAGACCGCCAAGGCCACGTTCTTCATGGCGGGCGACCGGTTCATCTTCGCTGTGGTACGGGGCGACATGGAAGTCAATGAGACCAAACTGGCCAACGCCGTGGGCGCCGCCGACCTCCGGCCGGCGCGTCCCGAGGAACTCGCTGGGACTGGGATTGTCGCCGGCTATGCCTCACCGATCGGCGTACACGGTGTAACGGTCGTGGTGGACGATCTGGTGGCCGCCTCACCCAATCTTGTCGCCGGCGCCAACCGGGAAGGGTATCACCTCCGCAACACCAACTACGGACGCGACTACACGGCCGACATCGTGACCGACATCGCGAGTGCCTATGCGGGAGCGCCCTGTCCTCGCTGCGGTGAGCCGATGCGGATGGAGCGGGCGGTCGAGGTGGGTAACATCTTCAAGCTTGGAACCCGCTTCACCGAGCCGCTCGGTGTCACCTTCCTCGACGAGGAGGGGCGGGAAAAGCCCATCATCATGGGCTCCTACGGCATCGGCGTCGATCGTCTCATCGGCGTGGTGGCCGAGGTTCACCATGATGAGAAGGGACTGATCTGGCCGGAAAGCATCGCCCCCTTCCAGGTGTATCTGGTCGGCCTGGACCTCGACGACGAGGCCGTCCTCGCCGCGGCCGACACGCTGTACACCCAGCTGCAGGCGCGCAGGGTTGAGGTGCTGTACGACGACCGGCACGAGCGGGCCGGCGTGAAGTTCAATGACGCCGACCTCCTGGGCATCCCACTGCGCATCACGGTCAGCCGCCGGACGGTCGCGCAGGCCGCCGCGGAGGTGAAGCGCAGGTCCGAGACCGCGACCCGATTGGTGCCGCTGGAAGAGGTGGATGAGATGCTGGCGGCTCACGCGGAAGCACCCGTCACGGTCGGCAATATCTAGAAACCGTGACAAATGCGCGGCGTCATACGTTTGATGAAGTGAGCCGCGGGAATGGTGACGGGTTTGCCCCCCGCGCCATTGCCCGCCCGCGGCTCTGCTCCATGCCGTCATTAGACCAGACCGGCCTCGCATCCAGTAAGGGGAAGGGGCGACCATGCTGAGCCGTCTGGTCATGGCCGCGTTTGTAGCGGCCGGCGTCGCGGTGCCACTGATCCGGATGCACGATCAAACAGGCCCGGTGACGTTCGACGACTCCTCATCAGACCGCCTGGTCATCCGTGCTCCGTCTTACCAGGTCGCTCTCAGCAAAGCGAATGGGTCCTTGCTGAGCATTGCTGCCTCAGGGCTCGTGCATTATGGGCATCGCCAGGTTGTCGTGGCCGGCCCGAGTGCCGGCCAGCCTGTCGCCGGCGCAGACCACACCGGGCTGGTCGCCACGCGGGGCGACCACGACCGGCTAATTCACCAGCCCTAATTGCTGCCTCACCAGCACTTGACACCCTTGCTATACTGACTGCACAGATCGACAAGCGGCGAGCGGGACGAGTACGCTGCCACCGGGTCAACAGGGATGAGGGGTCACCGACTGAGAGCCCTTCAGCGACACGGACGGCGGAAAACCACCCGCGAGCGGGCCGCCGAAGCGGCCACGGCAGCCACCGTTACCGGCAGCGAATGAGGGAGGCCAGGCCTCCGAAATCGGGTGGAACCACGAGGTGCCGCTTCGTCCCGGGACGAAGCGGCACTCTGTTTTTGGGTCCGGCACCCGCCGAAAGGAGCCCCCGATGTTCGCCCTGGCCCCGCATCCCAACGACGATCTCGAGCGGCTGCGCCACTCGACTGCGCATGTGCTGGCCCGGGCGATCACCGAACTCTTCCCCGGCAGCAAGCTCGGCCTCGGCGCGGCCGACGGTGAGGGCTTCTACTGCGATGTCGAGGCGGCACGCCGTCTGGATGCAGCCGATCTGCCTCGACTTCAAGAGCGCATGCGCGCCATCATCCTGGCCAATGAGCCGTTTGAGGCGGACGAGATCAATCTCGCGGAGGCGACATCCTCCTTCGCCGATCAGCCGTACCGTCGTGAGATTCTGGCGGAGAGGGAGCGCGGTGTGCGCTATCGCATCGTACGCTGTGGCCAGTTCGAGGATCTCTGTGATGAGCCCAACCTGGAGAGAACGGGAGAGATTGATCCGGAAGCGCTTCACCTCACGCATATCGCCGGCGCCTACTGGCGCGGCAACGAGAAGAACCCGATGTTGCAGCGTGTCTACGGCGTCGTGTTTCCGGACGCGGCATCCCTGGAGAACTACCGGCAGCGTCAGGACGAGATCCGCCGGCGCGATCACCGCGTGCTGGGCCGCGAGCTCGAACTCTTCAGCATCTCGGACGCGGTTGGGCCCGGTCTGATCCTCTGGCATCCACGGGGAGCCCAGTTGCGGCGGGCCGCGGAAGAGTTCCTGCGCCGCGCGCTCGACGACGCCGGCTACCAGTGGGTGGTCACGCCGCACATCGGCCGCGCCTATCTCTGGGAAACGTCCGGACACCTGGCGTTCTTTCGGGACGACATGTATCCCGCTATGGACGCCGATGGTGAGCGGTACTATGCCAGGCCGATGAACTGTCCCTTCCACGCCGAGATCTTCAAGAGCCGTCTACGCTCCTACCGCGATCTGCCGCTGCGCCTGGCGGAGTTCGGCACGCTCTACCGCTACGAGCGGAGCGGCTCTCTGCTTGGCCTGGCCCGCACGCGCGGCTTGACGCAGGATGACGGCCACATCTTCTGCCGGCCCGAGGATGCTCCCGCCGAGATCGAGGGCGCCCTCCATCTCGCGCTGGCGACGGCGCGCGCTTTTGGCCTGGTGGACTTCATCGCCGAGTTGTCAACGCGCCCGGAGAAAGCGGTCGGTCCGGACGAGGCCTGGGAGGAGGCGACGGCAACGCTGCGCGCCGCTCTGGAAAAGGCCGGGATTCCGAGCCGTCTGGACGAAGGCGGCGGCGCCTTCTACGGCCCGAAAGCATCCCTTCTCCTCCGCGACAGCCTGGGGCGAGAGTGGCAATGCGGCACGATCCAGTACGACTTCACGCTCTCGGAGCGATTCGGTCTGGAGTACGTGGCGGAGGACGGCAGCAAACAGCGGCCGGTCATCATTCATCGCGCCATGATGGGCAGCATGGAGCGCTTCCTGGCCATCCTGATCGAACATCACTCCGGAGCCTTTCCTCTCTGGCTGGCACCGGTGCAGGTCACGATCATTCCGGTGGCCGGCCGCCACCTGGCAGCCGCCGAGAAGGTCGCGGCCACCTTACGGCACGACGGCAGGCGTGTCGAGATCGATGCGGCATCGGACAGGGTGGGCCAGAAGATCCGCCGCGCCGAGGTGCATCGCATCCCCTACATGCTGATCGTGGGCGATCGCGAAGGTGCCGGCATGGTGTCCGTCCGATCGCGTGATGCCGGCGACCTGGGAATCATGTCTCTGGACGAGCTCCGCCGCCGCCTGCAGAAGGAGGCCAGTCCGGCATTCCCCCCTGTCATGCAAGAGGACGATTGGAATAGCCGCTGCTGTTAGGGGGAGGCGATACCTATAACACGCCGGGCAGAACCGCGGTCTCATTCACTCGCTCCCGGCGCCACAAGGCAGCACTGGCCCGCCGCCTTCACGGCAAGCGTGCAACGAGAGCGGCCTGCGTCTATCGCGCGGCCGCCCTACGTCTGCGTCGCGGTCCCGCCGTCCAACGTTTTGGGCCGTGCCCTACGGGAATAACGTCACCATCTCCCGCTGCGCCGTCAAATTCGTCATCTCCTCATCCGAGGGGCGCTCTTCGAAACGGGAGGCGGCATCCAGTACCTTGGGCAGCAGATCGACGTCGCCCACCGTATTGAGAAAGATGTCGGGGCGGCCCAGCACCCACCACACTGCATGGTCGATGTCGCCCTGCGTGGTCAGCGGCCGGTACCAGGTGTTGGCGGTGTGCTCCTGGCCCCACCACGGTCCGGCGGCAATGGATTTGATGGTCTGCATGGCAACGTTGCGGTCGACACAGATCGCCGCCAGCGCCTCGAAGTCAGCGGCGTAGTCCGGTTCCTGCATGATGACGTAGCTGTACGGCAGCAGCACCGAATCGAAGTCGAACCGCTCCAGACTGCGACGGTGCATGGCGGGAATGGCGGAGCCATGGCCCGTCACGCCGATGAAGCGGACCAATCCTTGCTCCCGTGCCTCGACGGCAGCATCGAGGGCGCCCCCCGGGCTGAGCGCTTCATCCCACTCGGCTGGATCCACCAGGTTGTGGAGCTGCCAGAGATCGACATGGTCGGTTTGCAGCCGGTCGAGTGAGCGGTGTAATTCCTCGCGCGCCCCGGCGCGGTCCCGCGCCCCGGTCTTGGTGGCGAGAAAGAAGTCGCCGCGATGCCGGCCCATCCAGGGACCGATGCGCTCCTCGGCATCGCCGTAGCTCGCGGCCACGTCGATATGATTGACGCCGTAGCGCTGCAAGACCTCGAGGGTGCGGTCGGCCACGTCCTGCGAGGCGTCGCCGAGGGCGGCGGCGCCGAAAATGGTTCGGGTGCTCTGGTGACCGGTGCGGCCGAAGGGTTGTGTCGCAATCATGGTCCGCTCCTTCCATCTTCACCATACGCGCTAACCCCCCACCGTCCAGGCATCGGTCAGCGCTCTCCTCAGCACCTCACGCTGCTCGTCCGCCAGAAACGCGCTCTCCACGGCGTTGAGGTTGCAGCGCAGCAGTTGCCGCCTGCCCCATCCGAAGGCGTCCGCGACGCGACGGTACTCTTCATCGAGGGTCACGTCGGTAATCGTGCGACAGTCGGTGTTGATCGAGACCAGGACGCCCGCGTCCAACAATCGGGGAAGCGGATGCTCGGCGAGCGTCTCGCAGACATTCGTCTGGACATTGGACGATGGGTTCACCTCGAGGTGGATACCGGTTGCCACCAGGTGGGAAAGCAGAGCCGGGTCCTCGATGCTACGCACGCCGTGTCCGATCCGCCGCGTTCCGGTGACATGCAACGTCTCCCAAACGCTCTCCGCTCCCGCGCCCTCACCGGCGTGCGTGGTAAACGGCAAACCCCGCTCCGCCGCGTGGTGGAAAGCAGGAATGTGGGGTGACAGCGGATAGCCGGCCTCATCACCCGCGAGGTCGAACGCCGCCACCAGCGACCCCTCGAAGGCGTCGACCAGCCGCACCGTCTCCATGCTCTGTTCCCCGGAGAAGTGGCGCAGGGTGCAGAGGATAAGGCGGGCTTCGACGCCCGTTTCCGCCGATGCCTGGCGTGCGGTCGCCTCCACCACCTCCACAACCCGTGTCGGCGCAAGACCTCCCGCCGTATGAAGCAGCGGCGCGAAGCGGATCTCGGCGTAGATGACGTTGTCTGCCTGCAACTGCCGGAAGAGGTCCCACGTCGCCAGCCGGAGGGCGCGCTCATCCTGGAGGAGAGCAACAGCGGCCAGGGCACGCGTCAGATAGTCGGCCAGGTCGCGGCACTTGGCCGGAGCAATGAATCGCTGCCGGTACTGCTCCTCCGTAATGCCTGGATCGAGCTCCCGCACCACGTCATAGGACAGTGAGCAATCCAGGTGCAGGTGCAGCTCAACCTTGGGAAGGGCGTCGACATTCATCTCGCATCCACAGCGACTGGTGGGAATCGAGGAGACAGATCCAGCCGCGCTCGGCGAGGTACCGCTTGGAGAGCCGGGTCTTGCCGCCGTTCTCGTACCAGTTGTCATCCAGCAGAATCACGGCAGAGGGAGACAGGTGCGGCAGCGCCGCCTGCAGCTCGTGCAGGTTGTGCTGCTGAGGGATCGTGGCATCCCCGTCGCGCGGACAGTCCATGCTGTCCAGGTACAGAAGATCGATCGGACGATCGAACGCGTGCAGGAAGTGGACGGAATCATCGGTGACATACGTGATCTGGGAGGTGAACTGCTCCGTGGCCCGCCGGGCGACAGCGGTGTGTTCCGGATTGATGTCACATGTCCAGAGGCGGCCGCCGTAGCGGGCCAGAATCTCGCCGAAGAGGTAGGTCGAGTTGCCGTCGCCGTCCCAGCCGTGTCCGATGCTGCGCTCCGAGCCGGTCTCGACGATCACCGACCCGTGGCGTTGCAGAAAGAGGTTGAGAGCGATCTTGAAGGTGACCCAGCGCTCCTTCATGAGCGGGCGGTAGGTGGCGTCAAACATGCCGTTCCACGCCACAAAATCCATCACCTCGGAACGATCCGCCTCATCAACTGCCACGTCTACCCTCCACATGCGACGGTCTCCCGTTATTTTCTCACTCCCCATCCAGACCGAGAGTGAGTCACATAATCAGGCAGGCGGTGGACGGATGCTGAGGGACGAGGATGTCGCGGACCGAATGATTCGGCCGGCCGGGGACGCAGGAATCATGCTGGACCTGGGTTCGACGCCGGATGCGAGTATCAACCGGCGCGTGCACGCGGCCGCACGGCAGCTACACCGTGATCTGGAAGGGTATGCGATCGAGATCATCCCGGCCTACGCTGCCCTGCTGGTGACGTACGATCCGGTCCGGCACACGTACGAGGACCTGGCAGCGATCGCGCGCCGTGCCGTCGCCGGCGCGGCAGACATGCCGCCGCAGGGCAGACGCCGCTTCACTGTGCCCGCCGTCTACGGGCGCGAAGACGGGCCCGACCTGGCAGAGGTCGCCGCGTTGCATGACATGAGCCCCGATGACGTCATCGCCCTCCACGCGGGCCGCGACTACCCGATCTATTGCCTCGGCTTCTCCCCCGGCTTTCCCTACCTGGGCGGTCTCGATGAGCGCCTGCATACGCCGCGGCTGGACCGGCCGCGATCCCGTGTCCCGGCGGGCTCGGTCGCCATCGGCGGCAGTCAGACCGGCGTCTACCCGACCAGCACGCCCGGCGGCTGGCGGCTGATCGGCCGCACGCCCCTCACTCTTTTCGATGTCCGCGTCCAGCCACCCGTGCCGTACGCACCCGGTGATGTGATCCGATTCCAGCCCATCGGCCGGGACGAGTTCGATCGGCGGCGCGGACAGATGCCGGTGGGAGAGGTCATTTCATGACCGGGCCGGTCCTCGAGGTGATCGAGCCGGGACTGCTGACGGCGGTGCAGGATGGCGGACGCCGCGGGTACGAAGCGCTGGGCATCCCCCGCGGCGGGGCGCTCGATACCCTCGCCTTCACCTGGGCCAATCGCCTGGCCGGCAACCCGCCCGATGCCGCCGTGCTGGAGACGGTCCTGCTGGGTCCTACTCTCGTCGCCTCGGACGACTGCTGGCTGGCGACGGCGGGAGCGGAGGACGTGACCTTGGATGGCCGCTCGCGTCCGGCCTGGTCCGGGTTCTTCGTGCCATCGGGCGGCCGGGTCGCGGTGAAGGCGACGGCCGGAGCACGCGCCTACCTTGCCGTGCACGGCGGCATCGCCGTCGAGCCGGTTCTGGGCAGCCGTTCCACCAATCTCGAAGCACGTTTCGGAGGGTTCGAGGGGCGAGGCCTGCGCCGGGGGGATTGCGTTCCCGTCGGGGAGGTGACCGACCTCCCGGGCGGGCCGCACGATATCCTGCGCCACCCCGCTCCGGCCGCATCCCACGTCCCTATGACGGTGCGCGTGGTCGTCGGTCCGGATGAGCGGTTGTTCTCGGGCGGCGGTCTTGCCCAATTCCTCGCCACGACGTATATGGTCTCGCCCCAGAGCAACCATATGGGAGTGCGGCTGCAGGGGACGCCGATCACGGCACCCGCCGGCAATCGCCTCTCCCAGCCGATGCCGGTTGGCGGGATTCAGGTTCCCCCGGACGGACAGCCGATCGTGCTCCTCGCCGGCCGCGGCACGATCGGAGGCTATCCATTGGTGGCAACCGTCATCTCGGCCGACCTACGCCTGCCGGCACAGGCTCGCCCGGGAGATGCCATTCGATTCGCCGCGGTGACAGTCGAGGAAGCGCAAGGCATTGCCCGCGCGGCGGCCGAAGACCTGGCATACGGCAAGCCGATTGCCGGGCGCCTGCGCCAGGAGGGAAGATGATCGTCGACATCAACTGCGACATGGGAGAGAGCTTCGGCGTCTACCAGATCGGCGACGACGAGGCGGTGCTGCCGAGCGTCAGCTCGATCAACGTCGCCTGCGGCTTCCACGCCGGAGACCCGCGGGTGATGGCGCGGACGGTCGGGGAGGCGGCAAAACAGGGAGTTGCGGTCGGTGCTCACCCCGGCTTTCCCGATCTCGCCGGCTTCGGGCGGCGCAACCTGACCCTGACAGCGGACGAGGCCCGCAGCGACGTCCTCTACCAGATCGGCGCGCTGGACGCCTTCACCCGTGCCGCCGGCATCCCCCTCCAGCACGTCAAGCCGCACGGCCAGCTCAATAACATGGCGGTGACCGACCGGACGCTGGCGGATGCCGTCATCGCCGGCATCCGTGCCTTCGATCCCGCCCTCATCGTGATCTCCTACGGCGGCGAGTTGACGCGGGCCGCCGAGGAGGCAGGGCTGCCTGTCGCCCACGAGGTCTACGCCGACCGCGCCTACAACCCCGACGGTACCCTCGTCTCGCGCCGGCTCCCCGGAGCCGTCATCCATGACGAAGAAGAGGTGGTGCGGCGCGCGGTTCAGATGGTGCGAACCGGCCGCGTCCGTACCATCGTCGGTGAAGAAATCACTCTCCCGGTCGACACCATCTGCGTCCACGGCGACACCCCAGGTGCGGCTCAGCTTGCCCGGGCTCTTCGTGAGGGCCTGGAGGCAGCAGGCATCATCGTTCGCCCGTTACGGGACATCGTAGCGGCACGGCACGGATACCTCTGACGACAGTAGCTCAGTGAATTAAACTGCTACCTCTTGCCGCCGGAGAGCAGCCGCGCCCTATCTTGCGGCTCCTCCCAATCGAGCATCGGGCCGGCCGGCACGATGCGGGACGGATTCAGCTGCGGGTGCGTCATGTAGTAGTGGCGCTTGATGTGGTCGAAGTTGGTCGTCTCGCCGAACGCCGGAATGCTGTACAGATCGCGGGCGTAGGCCCAGAGATTGGGATAGTCGGTGAGGCGCCGCAGGTTGCACTTGAAGTGGTAGTGGTAGACCGCGTCGAAGCGCGCCAGGGTGGGATAGAGGCGGATATCGGCCTCGGTGATCTGATCTCCCAGCAGGTAGCGGCGGGTGGCCAGGTGTTCTTCCAGCGCGTCGAGACGGGCAAAGAGGCGGCCCACGGCATACTCATACGCCTCCTGACTCTGAGCGAAACCGGCGCGGTAGACACCGTCGTTGACGTCCTCATAGATCTCCTCGATGAGGCGATCAATCGCCGGACGCAGCGGCTCCGGGTAGAGATCGGGCGCGCCGGGCCGCTGAAACGCTTTGAACTGCGTCTCCAGGTCAATCGTGATGTCGGGAAAGTTGTTGCTGACAATCCGGCCCGTCTTCATGTCCCACAGTGTCGGCACCGTGTAGCGGGCGTCGTAGCTCGGATCGCTCCGCCGGTAGGCTTCGGAAAGGAACCGGAAGCCGTTGATCGGATCGGGGAACTCATCGCTGAACTCCCAGCCGCGCTCGTCACGAACGGGATCCACCACCGAGAGGGAGACCACATTCTCCAGCCCGAGAAGTTGCCGCACGATGACGGCGCGATGCGCCCAGGGACAAGCGAGCGAGACGTACAGATGGTACCGTCCCGCCTCGGCGGGAAAGCCGGACGACCCATCGGCGGTGATGCGGTCGCGAAACGTGTACTGTTGACGAACGAATGCCCCGTCGAGGCTGACCTCTCCTTGCCTGGTGGTCATGGCATACCCTCCGTCCCATCCCTCGCTACTCTCTGCACGCATTATCGCCTTCGTAGCGACGACACTAGACCATACGTTCTAATACGGCTACCATAGACGTATGGCGCGGTTCACCGTCCGCGAGATTCCCTGCAAGACGCTCATCAATCGTGTTCAGGGCATGCCGTTCAACTGGAGCATCAATCCCTATCGCGGGTGCCGCCACGCCTGCGTCTACTGCTATGCACGCCCCACGCACCAGTACCTGGGCCTGGACGGCGGTGAAGCGTTTGAGGAGATCATCATCGCCAAGATCAACGCGCCGGACGCGGCGCGGCGGGAGCTGGGAAAACGCTCGTGGCGGCGCGAGAACGTCGTGATCGGCACGGCGACCGACCCGTACCAGCAAGCCGAGTCCCGCTACCGCCTCACCCGCGGCATCCTGGAAGCCTTTCGCGACTTCCGCAATCCGGTCTCGATCACGACCAAGTCTCCCATGATCCTGCGGGACCTTGATCTGCTGGCCGACCTCGCTCGGGACGTGCCGGTGACGGTTCACTTCACGGTGACGACACTGGACGAGCGGCTCTGGCGCGAGATCGAGCCCACGACCGCCAGGCCGCGCAAGCGGCTCGAGGCACTGCGGACGCTTCGTGCCCATGGCATTCGGGCCGGCATCTTTCTCAGCCCGGTTCTACCCGGCCTCACCGACGACGCGGGACATCTCGAGACCGTGGTCGCCGCCGCAGCCGAGTATGGCGCCGACTTCGTCTTCTCGCAGGCTCTCCGTCTCGGTCCAGGTATTAGCGAGTACTATCTCCCGTGGCTGGAAAGCGCTCACCCGGAGTTAGCCGCACGCTACCGCCGACTCTACCGGCATTCCTCCCCGCCGAGCGCCTACAGCGAGGGCATCTCGGCACTGGTGCGCGATCTGAAGCAGCGCTACCGTCTCCCGGATCGTCCCTCGGCGAAAGGGCCGGCTCAGGAACCGCCGGCCCGCCAATTGCGCTTACTGGGGTAGGCACGTCGGGAGATCAACCAGCCAATCCCCCGCCATCCACAACCAACGTCGTGCCGGTGACGAAGCGAGCGGCATCGCCGGCCAGGAACAACGCGGCGTCGGCGATATCCTCCGGCCGGCCGATCCTTCCCAGCGGCCGCTCAGCCGCCTCGGCCAGGAAGCGCTCGGGTGATTCCCCGAGTTGTTCCGCCTCCTTCATCAGCATGCCGGTGGCGGTGTCACCGGGACAGAGACAGTTGACGCGCACACCGGACGGCCCATGATCGAGCGCCATGGCACGGGTGAGTTGCACGATCGCCCCTTTCGAGGCGCAGTAGGCAGCAGCATCGCGGCCACCTACCAGCCCCCAACCACTCCCCATGTTGATGATCACCCCGCCGCCCCGCTCGATCATCCCGGGAAGCACCGCCTTGGAGAGCAGGAAGGCGGACTTCACGTTGACCGCCATCACGCGATCCCAATCCTCTTCGCTCGTCTCCAGGACGCTCGTCCGCCGGATGATGCCGGCGTTGTTGACGAGGATGGTGATCGGGCCAAGCTCCACTTGCGCCATGGTGACCGCGCGCCGGCAATCGGCGGCATTGCACGCGTCGCCGAGCGCGAAGACGGCGCGTCCGCCACGCGTGACGATACTCTCGGCCACATCCGATCCTTCCGCCGCGAGATCAAGGATGACGACGGCCGCCCCTTCCCGCGCGAAGCGCTCGGCAATGGCGCGGCCAATCCCGGACGCGCCGCCGCTAATCAGCGCTATCTCCCCGGACAGCGTGCTGGCCGCCTCTCGTCCTCTGTCCCTCATGCTCTCGCGACCGACTGTTTGCTCTCGGCCGCCTCCAGGCCGGCAAGTTCTTCGAACTTCGGGCGTAGCGCCGGGTACAGCCGATCGAACATGGCATGGTACCGGCGGTACACATCAATCGTCTCCGGATTAGGACGCGTCTCTTCGGCGGTTCGGACGAGGCGGACCGCCTCCTCGATCGATCCGAAGACCCCTGCTCCAATACCGGCCAGAAAAGCCGCGCCGAGTGCCGGTCCGGCGGAGACGCGCGCCATCGGCGCCCCGAGAATATCGGCGGCGAGCTGCTGCCAGAACGCGTGGCGCGCCCCACCCCCCGTGAGGCGGATGGAGGGGAGCCTCAATCCGAGGTCACGCATAATTGTCGCCGCGTCGGCCAGCGCAAACGTGATGCCCTCGAGCACGGCCCGTGTCAGATGGGCGCGCGTGTGGTGAAGAGAGAGGCCGAAGAAGACACCGCGCGCGTCGGGATCGGCGTGCGGCGTCCGCTCCCCACTGAGATACGGCAGGAAGAGCAGTCCCTCGGCGCCGGCGGGCATGAGCGCTGCGTGGTCGAGGAGCGACGCGTAGGGTTCGTCGCCGGCCATCGTGTCGCGATACCAGCTCAGGGATGCGCCGGCCGACAGGACGACGCCCATCAGGTACCAGGTGGCAGGAACGGCATGGCAGAAAGTGTGGAGGCGGAGATCGGGATCCTGCCGTGGATCGGCGGTGGGCGCCAGGAGGGTGCCGGACGTCCCGAGGCTGAGCAGCGCTTGCCCATCGGCGACGACCCCGCCGGCGAGTGCGGCACAGGCGTTGTCCGCTCCACCGGCGGCGACCGGGATGCCGGAGGGCAGACCGAGTTCGGCAGCAGCCTCAGCTGCCAGGTGCCCGATGATCTCGGACGACTCACGGACCGGCGGCAAGATCCCCTCCGGCAAGCCAAGCGCCACCGGCATCTCGGCCGACCAGCGGCGGTGGGCGACATCGAAGAGAAGCGTCCCCGACGCATCGGAAGGGTCGGTGGCGCGGATGCCGGTCAGCCGGAAGTTGATATAGTCCTTGGGCAGCAGCACGGTCGCGATGCGGCGAAACACCTCGAGCTCGTGCTCGCGGACCCAGAGCAGCTTCGGGGCGGTGAAGCCGGCGAGCGCCGGATTGGCGACCCAGCGTCGCAAATTGGCAAGTCCGACACGGGCCGTGATCTCGGCACTCTGCGGGGCGCTCCGTTGATCGTTCCAGAGGATGCACGGACGCAGGACAGCGCCGTCTGCATCCAGGAGTGTCGCGCCATGCATCTGGCCGGAGAGGGCGATGCCGTCAATCGCGTCGGATCGCCGGCCGGCTAGCCCGCGTACCGCCGTCACCACGCCCTGCCACCAATCGGACGGCTCCTGCTCCGACCATCCGGGACGTGGCACGTGCAAGGGGAGCGCGGCATCATGCTCGGCCAGAACCGTGCCGTCGGGATCGAGGAGGAGCGCTTTGACGCCGGAGGTGCCGAGATCGATGCCGAGGAGGGCCATTAGCGCGTTGCCCGGCGCACCATCTCCGGATCCATGCCGAGCGCGCGATAGACCACGCGGTACGCCGCCAGCGCATCCTTCTGCGCCTGGGCGTCGCGCAGTGTCGCCTCGTCCAGCTTTTCCGCCACCCCGTCAATAAATTCCCACTGCAGCAGACTCTGTCGCGCCGCCCCGATCTGATCTTCGGTGTATGGGTACAGGTCCATCCCCAGCCACTCGCCCTTCTCGCCATAGCCGACCTTGCGCAGGGCGCGCGCCATCTCCAGCGTCTCCATGAAGCGGGTGGCGCCGACGATGTTGTCGTCGTCGAACTGCCCCCAGCCGGAGTTGGCGTGCTGGTGGCCGAGGAGCCCCTGCATGGCGAGCAGCTCGGCATACTCGGCGAGGTTCTCGCCGTTCATGATGAGGTGTTGCCAGTCCATGTTCACGGCAACGTTGGAGACGTCGAGGCCGCGCGCCCCCAGCGCATGGATGGTGAAGAGCGTCATGCCGATATCGCGCATGTAGATCTTCATCTGCGGCTCGCTGTTCTTGTGCTCGAGAAAGATCGCCACGCCCTTCTCGCGCGCATGGGAGACGGCGTCGCCAATGCCGTCGAGGAACAATTGCCACTGCGTGGTGTAATCGGCCTGGAACGGATAGTTGTAACCCTCGATGCCGGGCCAGATGATGAGCCTGGCACCAAGCTGAGCAGCGAGATCGATAGCCCGGCGATTCATCGCCTTGGCTTCATCCCGAATCGCCGCGTCCGGACTCGTCAGCGCCCCACGGCCGTGCTTGGGGAAAGTATGCGAGCCGGTGGCGATGGCGTAGACGCGCATCGGCTTGATGGCGTCCACGATCTGCTGGGCGTTGTTCTCGTCGATCTCCCCCGGGTAATGGAACTCCAGGCCATCATAGAGATCGGACAGTCCGTCGGCCGCCCGCTTCGCCCTATTGAGAGGCGACTCCGCCGCGACCTGCGGGTGATATCCGGCCAGCAAGAATCGCGTCCCCAGCGTCCCAAAGGCCCAGATCCCGATACTGCTCTTCAACCGCCCCATGCTCTCCCTCCACGCCGTTTGGCCCCAGAATATCGCCCGACTGAATGCAATGCGTGCTAGCGCCAGTCGATGAATGGCGCCGGCGAGATGCGCTCGCGCGGAAGGATCGGGACATCCGGATAGCCGACATACACAAAGGCGACGATATGCGCGTCCGATGGTAGACCGAGATGGCGCTTCACCGCTGCGCTGTAGGCCGGCTTGCCGGTCCGCCACATAGCACCCAGTCCCAGCGCCTGGGCCGCCAGCAGCATGTTCTCGACACCCGCCGCGGCTGCTTCGATCTCCTCGATCTCGATCGCCTTGGGATGGGGCTGCGGCACCGCCGCCGCCACAATGATCACCGGTGCCCGCAGGGGCTTCGTCCGCTGCTTGGCCAGGATCGCCCGGCCCTCCTCGCTCTCCGGATCCCGCAGCGTGCGCGCTGCCTCGGTCGCCATCACCTCACCCAGCGCCTCCCGCGCCTCGCCGGTCAGAACCACAAAGCGCCAGGGACTGGTCCGGTGATGATTGGGCGCCCAGGTCGCCGCTTCGATGATCTGCTCGATCATCTCCCGCGGCGGCGTTTCTTCGCGCACCTTCGGCACAGAGCGCCGCGTCCGCAGCGCCTCCAGCACAGCGTTTTCAGTCCCAATCACCCTTCACCATACCCCGCCGACACTGCCTTGATCCTACCGGTCGCGACATCCCTGGGTATGAGCTCGCTTCATGGAACCTTCAATCATATTGACACGCGTAGTTTCGCAACGCATACTCGCTGCTAGGGAGATCCGCCGCCGTTCGCCGGGCAGCGTGATGGCGAGCGGCGGCATCAGCGCGAGGAGGGGCGTCATGACGGTGACGGGCAATAAGAAGTTGGTACGTGATTTCACCCGAGAGGTCCTCGACAAGGGGCACCTCGATGCAGCCGACCACTACCTCGCGCCGGACTTTTTCAACCACGTGACGGGCGAGACGGGGATCGAGGCCTTCAAGGACGTCATCCGCTTCGTCCGCACATTTCTCAATATGCCGAGCATCGTGGACGACATCATTGCCGAGGGAGACAAGGTCGCGCTCTTCCTCACGGCACGGGGCCTCCACAGCGAGCCTATCGTGCTGCAGGGCACCTGCTATACCCCGACGGGCAAACCGTTCGCGAGCAAACAGGTCCACCTCTTCCGTGCGCGGGATGGCTTGCTCACCGAGCACTGGTCGGTGCGCAACGACCTCACCATGCTCCTACCGCTCGGCATTGTCCAGTACACGACGCCGGCCGGCGCCGCCGAACGCGAGACAGTCCTCCAGAGGTGAATCGGCCGCCCGGATAACGGGTCTCAGGATCTGCCGGTCGTGACAATCATCGCCATGAACACCACGGCGACGAGTGCCACGATCAGAATGCCAAGCTCGCCAGGGGTCAAAGCCATGGGGCAACACCTCCTGTTGCTGCCCCATGATATGACTTCCATTACCAGAGTCAAGCAGGTCTTTGTCCCCTCCCCCGCGGGAGGCCAATGCCAGGCGTTACCGATACGTCACATCGACGCGGCGGCCCGTGCGGTTGGACTCGAGGATGGCATCGGCCACCACGCCGGCCCGATAGCCGTCCATGAAGTCGGCGCCGTGCGGCGTGACGGTCGTCCCATCCACGATGGCCTGCAAGAAGTGACGGATCTCATGCACGAAGGTGTGCTCCCAGCCGATGATGTGCCCCTGCGGCCACCAGGCAGCGTAGTACGGGTGATAGCTCTCCGTTACCAGCACCTGCCGGAAACCCTGGGCGTCGCGCGGCTCCTCTTCCTCGGGAAGATACACCTCCAGCTCGTTGAGCCGTTCCAGGTTGAAGACCAGTGATCCCTTCTCTCCGTTGATCTCCACCACCTGATGATTCTTGCGGCCCTGGGCGAAGCGCGACGCTTCCAGGGTACCCATGGCGCCGTTCTGGAAGGAGATAAGGGCGGCAAAGGCATCGTCGACGGTCACCTGCGCCGTGCTGCCCTCCGGTGTGCGCCGCTCTGGGATGAAGGTCCTGGCGAGTCCCTGCACGCTCTCCGGCTCACCGACCAGATAGCGGGCGAGGTCGATGATGTGGGTGCCGAGATCACCCAGCACGCCCGATCCGGCCTCGGCCGCATCGAGACGCCAGACCATCTCGAACTCCGGACTGATGATCCATTCCTGAAGGTAGCGGGCGCGGAAATGATAGATCCGTCCCAAGCGTCCGGCCGCGATGATATCGTGCATGAGGCGGACCGCCGGCACGAAGCGGTAGTTGAAGGCCGTCATGTTCACCACGCCGGCCTTCTGCACCGCCTCCACCATGCGCCACGCCTCCTCGGCGTCGCGTGCCAGCGGCTTCTCGCAGATGATGTGCTTGCCGGCCTCCGCTGCCGCGATGCACGGCTCGGCGTGCAGGTTGTTGGGTGCGGAGTTGTCGAAGATCTGGATGTCGGGCGATGCGACCAGATCATGCCAATTGGTGACGGCTCGAGCGTAGCCGTAGCGCCGTGCCGCCGCCTCAACTTTGTCCCGGGAGCGGCCGCCCAGAATCTCGAGACGGGTTCGGGCCGGCGGGGGTGTGTCGATGTAGTCCAGCGTCTTGTAAGCGTTGGTGTGCGCCTTCCCCATGAAGGCATACCCGAGCATGCCGACACCGAAGGTCGGGACCTCCCGCTCTTCGCCCATCTCGCCCATGGTCACGAATCCGACTTTCTCTGTCATCCCTCTCTCCTCCAATGTCCGTTGCGTGGCCCTCACTGCCGGATGGCCCTCACCCCCTAACCCCCTCTCCCACTGCGGTGGGCGAGGGGGAAGTAGGAGGGGAAGGTCGCGCTGTCCTCATACGCGACGGCGACCGAGACCGGGATATCTCCAGCCCACCCCGCACCATATCTCCCCTCTCCCATCGCAATGGGAGAGGGGCCGGGGGTGAGGGCCACTCCGCCGTGAGGGCCATGCCGCCGTCTGAAACCTACTCCCGCGCGAAGGCGGCGTCGAACGCCTGCGTCGAGGGAGCATAGTCCATGCGGCGCACGAAGGCTGCCGCTTCCGGAGCGCCATGGGCGCGATCCATGCCGCTGTCTTCCCACTCCACTGACAGGGGACCAGCGTAGCCAATCCGGTTCAGGGCGCGAATGATCGATTCGAAGTCCACATCACCCCGGCCCGGCGTACGGAAGTCCCAGCCGCGCAGAGGATCGCCGAAGTCGAGATGGGATCCCAGAATGCTGGTGCGGCCGTTCAGCGTCCGCGCCGAGTCCTTGATATGGACATGGTAGATGCGGTCGGCAAACGTTTCGAGGAACAGCACGGCATCCACGAACTGGTGCTGTAGGTGGCTGGGATCGAAGTTGATGCCGAAGGCGGGACGTCGGCCAATCGCGTCGAGCGCTCTTTCCGTAGTGACGATATCGTAGGCGATCTCGGTGGGATGCACCTCGAGGCCGAAGCGCACGCCGACCTCGTCGAACGCATCCATAATCGGTCCCCAACGCTCCGCAAACTCGCGGTAGCCGGCTTCCACCACGTCCCAGTTGTTGGGCGGGAACGAGTAGAGGAGATGCCAGATCGGCGAGCCGGTGAAGCCGTTGACTTGATCCACGCCGAAAGCGCGAGCGGCGCGTGCCGTGTCGATCATTTCCTGGGCGGCCCGCCGCCGCACCTCCTCGGGATCGCCGGACCCCCAGACCCTGTCCGGAAGGACGGACTTGTGCCGCTCATCAATCAGGCGATCCGCCACGGCCTGGCCCACCAGGTGGTTGCTGATCGCCCAGCAGCCCAGGCCGTTCTCCTCCAGAAGCGTCCGTTTCTGCTCGACGTAGCCCGGCTCATTCAAGGCCCGATCGACCTCGAAGTGATCTCCCCAGCACGCCAGTTCCAGTCCGTCGTATCCCCACGCTCTGGCCATGGGCGCCAGTTCGGCCAGTGGCAGATCGGCAAATTGCCCGGTGAACAGCGTGATCGGTCGTCCCATGCGTGTCCTCTCCTTGCTGTCGTCTCAAGGAAAGTCTAGGTACAGGGACGGGCGCAATCCTAGCCGGCGGCGGGCAGGACGAGCGGCGCGATGGCGGAGGGCGCGATGGGACGGGAGAGATAGTAGCCCTGAGCCATATCGGAACCGAGGCGACGCAGCGCCTCCAGGGTGTCCGCGTCTTCTACCCCTTCCGCCACCACCCGCAGACCGAGGTTACGCGCCAGATCGACGATGGAGCGCACGATGATGGCGCTATCGGGGTTGGTCACCATATCGGTGACAAACGAGCGGTCTACCTTGATCTCACGAGCCGGCAAGCGCTGCAGATAGCTGAGGGAGGAATAGCCGGTGCCAAAATCGTCGATCGACAGCTCGATCCCCATGCGGTGCAATTCGATCAGGGTCTGGAGGGATCCCTCCGGGTCCAGCATGATCCCACTCTCGGTGATCTCCAGCACCAGGCTGCTCCCGGGTACGCGGAAGGTATCGAGGAGGCGGCGAACCGAGCGACCGAGATCCTCATCGTGGAGTGTCCGAGCCGACAGATTGATGGCAACCCGCAGATCGAGGCCCTGGCGGTGCCAGATGGAGAGCTGCTGCAGCGCCTCCCTCATCACCCATTCCGTCAGCCGGCGGGTGAGGCCGTTTTCCTCGGCCACCGGAATGAAGATACCCGGCATGAGCAGGCCACGCTCCGGATGCTGCCACCGCACCAGCGCCTCGACCTGCCGCATCTCGCCGGTCGCCAGATCGACCTGCGGCTGATAGTGCAGGAAAAGAGTCCCTTCCTCAATGGCGCTCCGCAGCTCAGACACGAGGCGCAAGCGCTCGGGATCGGTCGGATCCTGCTCGGGCGCGTAAACCATATGGCCTCGTTCCATGCGTTTAGCCGCGTACATTGCCACATCGGCGCGGCGCATGAGGGTGGAGGAATCGGTCCCCTGCTCCGGATACAGGGCAATGCCGATACTCACGCCAACGTCAAAGACGTGGTCCAGGACATGGAAGGGCGCATCCAGAATCGACAGCAGGCGCCGCGCTTCGAGACCCGCCGCCGCCGCGTCAGCGCCCGGCAGCACCACGGCGAATTCGTCCCCACCGAGGCGCGCGATCGTCTCGGGACCACGCACCGACGAGGCAAGCCGCCGGGCAATACGCTCGAGAAGCGCATCTCCCACATGGTGACCGAAGGTATCGTTCACATCTTTGAAGCGATTGAGATCGAGGAACAGGAGTGCGAGGGGAGCGTGGCTACGCATGGCACCGGCGATGGCGGCATCCAGCCGCTCTCGCAGGAGAGTGCGGTTGGGCAGCCCAGTCAGTGCGTCGTGGCGCGCCTGATGGGTCAGCGCCTCTTCAGACCGCTTGCGATCGGTGATGTCCTGGTGCTGGCTGATGTAATGGGCAATCGATCCGTCGGGGTTGTGGATCGGCGCGACGGTGGTGAGGCACCAGACCAGGCGCCCATCTCTGGCACGATAGCGGCGTTCCGACTCGTAATGTGAGAGCTCCCCCCGCATGAGCTGTATCCCTTCCTCACGCGCCTCATCACGCTCGGCGGGATCGAGAAGCGAGAGGAGCGGCTTGCCGATCAGATCGCGCGGAGTGTAACCGAGCATGGTTCCCATCGCAGCATTGGCTTCGACGACCACACCGGAGGGGCTGAGCAGTGTCATGCCGGCAGCGGAATGGGTAAAGGCGCCCCGGAATCGCTCCTCGTTGAACCGAATCTCGTCGGCCGCGGTGCGAAGCGTCGTAATGTCCTGCAACAGCCCGATGAGGTAGCGCGTCCGCCGCGAGCGATCACGGACAGCCGAGGCGCTCAAGATGACCCACACGCTGTGCCCATCGCGATGCACGTACCGTTTTTCCACCTGGTACTGGTCGATGCTTCCCGCCACCAGTTGTGCTTCCAGATCCCGGCCCACCTCCACGTCATCCGGGTGGACGAACTCCTTGAGGCGGCGACTCTGCATCTCGTCGAGGTCATACCCGAGCATGTCGCAGAGCGCCTTATTGAAGCGGCGGGTCGAGCGATCGGTGCTGACGATGGCGACGCCGAGACTGGCGCTCTCGAATGCCAGACGAAAACGCTCCTCACTCTCCCGCAGAGCCTCCGCCTCATGGAGCACACGGCGCTGGAAGCGCGTAATAAGGAGAAGGAAGATGATGAGCAAGACCAGCCCAAGCGCAATCACGACCGTCGTCACGCGGTGTAGCGCCTGCCGGCGTGTCGTCAGAGCATTGAGGAGTTGGGCACTGCGCCTCTCCGCTGCCCTCGTTTCCGCGTCGACCGAGGCCTCAAGGCGGGTGACCTGCGGCTCGATCACCGCATCGTCCACGTAAGCCGCCCGGCCGGTCTCGCCGGCGGCCAGTACCGCGCTCAAGGTCTGAAAGTCGCGGTCGAGGCGATGGGCCCGGGTCAGGATGACAGCGGCCCGCCGGGCGTCCGCGCGCGTTCCCTCCCGCGCCACGAGGCGCTGCGTCCAGTTGAAATTGAGGGTGACAGCGCGTAGGCGAGCCGCGACATGGGAGTGTGGATCACGAGCGTCGGCGAGCTCCTGTGCCAGGTCGGACCGTGCCTGCAGAGAGGCCGCCGCTACTCGCGACGCTCTCTCGACGTGCGGCACCAGGCCGGCGGAGCTGGAGTCCACCCACAGGGTCACCAGAGACAGGACGGCCACGATGGAGAGGAAGCCGAGGATACCAGCTCCAAAGGCCGCGCGCGGAGACACGTGCATACGGTATTTCGCCCTTTGCCGCCACAGAATCATGGGCAACGTAGCAGATGCATTCCGCGCCGTATAGAGGTCGAACGGTCATCGGGCGAGGAAGGGACGGACGTCCTGCCGCCTCGGGGGCCGTTGGTCCCGGCGGTTTACACGCGCACCGGAACGCGACATCCCGTCCCGGCCGACTCGATGGCGGCGAACGCCATCGCCAACGTCTTGATGTTGTCGTGGCACTCGCCGTGCGGCGTGGCACCTGTATCCAGAGCCCGCAGAAAATCAGCAAGCGAGCCGGCGAAAAAAGGCTCGATCTCCGGCACATCCGCCGTGATCCGCCGCTGTTTCCGTACAAAGCCTTCTTCGGACGCCGGCACCTCGGCGGCCGGTGCATTCACCCCATCCCACACAGCGGTGCCGCGCTCGCCCACGGCTCGCCACTCCGACTCCCACGAGGTATGGAACCCTTCCGCGCACCAGCAGCCGCTGAACGTGTAGCGGATACCACCCTCCATCTCGAAGACACAGGTGGCAGCCGCCTTCCCGTGAAACCAACTCCAGGGAGGATTGAACTCATCACAGTAGACGGCGACGGCGTCGCGGCCGGCAAGGAAACGGGCGGCATCGAAGATGTGAACGCCCATATCGACCAGGAGAATGTGCTCCAGGTTGTGCCGGAAGGGATCGCTCCCGTGCATGGCGATGTAGAAGTCCGAGTTGAGGATGCCGAGCGGACCGACGGTCGTCTCGATGAGATGTTTGAGCGCCTCCAGATTGGCGTCATAACGACGCATCTGGCTCACCATATAGAGCTGCCCGGTCCGCTCCGAGGCGGACACCATGGCGCAGGCCGCCTCCATGGTGTCCGCCATCGGCTTCTCACCGAGAACCGGCACCCCAAACTCCAACGAGCGAATCGTCACGTCGCGGTGGGCGGACGGCACGGTCACGTCCACCACGAAATCCGGCCGGACCGCATGCAGGGCCTCCTCGAGGTCCGTTCCCGTATAAATGCCGTCCAGTCCCGCCTGGTGCGCCGCCGCTTCCGCCGCTCCGGGGACGATATCAATCCAGCCGGCGACCTCCGTCCCAGGATTGGATCGCAGCGTCGGCTCCCACGCGTTCCGCGCCAGTCCACCGGCCCCCACCAGCAGCGCCCGCCGTGTGCTCACGACCTCTCCCCCTCGAACCAGCCCATCGGCGTAAACGACATATCGGTGGGAGCGCGCCGCGGACCCGCGCGATTCGCCCAGAGAACGGCGTTCGCCAGTACCCGACGAATCTCGGGCTGCGCGTAAACCGGATACGTCTCATGTCCGGGGCTGAAGTAGAAGACACGTCCTGCCGCCCGATAAAAGCAGCAACCGCTGCGAAAGACCTCGCCGCCTGTGAACGAGCTGATAAAGATCAATTCATCCGGCTGCGGGATGTCGAAGTACTCGCCGTACATCTCCTGGCGGGGGATGATGAACACCTCCGGCACGCCACCGGCGATGGGATGGCCGGGATTGACCGTCCAGACCACCTCGCGGTCGTCCGCTTCCCGCCAGCGCAGGGAACACGACGTGCCCATGAGACGCCGAAAGATCTTGGAGAGATGGCCGGAGTGGAGGACGAGCAGTCCCATGCCGGCCAGCACCGCCTGGTAGACGCGGTCCACGACCACATCGCTCACTTGCTCATGGGCGGCATGCCCCCACCAGGTCAGAACGTCGGTGGCTGCCAGCACCTCCGGCGTCAGGCCATGTTCCGTTTCCTGCAGGGTCGCCGTTCGCACCTGCACTCGCTCACCCAGGTCCGCTCGCAGTCCCTGCGCGATCGCCTCGTGCATGCCCTCTGGGTAAAGCTCACGCACGCGCGGCATCTCGTGCTCATGGACGTTTTCGCCCCACACCGTCACCCGTATCGGCTCTGTCACTCGTACCCCCTCCCGCTGTTTTCTACTGTAGCGGCTCTGTCGGGAGGGCGGCCGCCGTACCCCGGTGCGGCAGCGCTGTGTGTACGAGCCGGAGGGTTTGCTCGCCCGCATGCCTTCTCTGCCGCTCGGAGGAACGGAGCGTTCTCCGCACCCACCTCGCTTGACAGTTGCCAGGTCCCGCGGTAGGCTATCTGCATCCGAGGGGAGAGACAGCCCAAAGGGCAGCGATGACGCGGAAGGTGTCGACACGTAGAGCCTGCTTGGCCACCTGCTCGACGTCGAGCCACTGGTGAACCCGATCCGCTGAGGATCGCGTGTTGTCTTGCGGGACAGGGTCGGACAGGAGGCCGATCACCGAGCGGAATCCGGTCACTGTCGTGGGGGGTCAGGAATCCCTCGGGAGCGGAGATGGTGAAGGAGGATCGATCATGCTCCATGCGATCAGATCATCGCGCCTGGTGAACGGGCGTGCCGGCCGGCTCATCGTGGCGGCCGGCCTCGTCTCGATCGGACTACTGAGTCCTGTAGCGTCACACGCGTCCACGCCAACCAGCGTCACCTTCCACGCCCAACCCTCACTGGGAACGCGCGTCGGCACGGCACACGCGTTGCCGACGGGATCGGCGTTTACTGGGGGACAAACGTTCAACCCGGTTCCGTTCATGACACCGTGGCGAGGGCCGCACGGCGTAGGGAAGGGTATCGGCGCTCCCTCGGCAGGGTCACTTCCGTTGGCTCCCCACCGAGGTGCCGTCCTCCAGCAATTCAACGGCCTGGACAACAATGCGCAGGCATACCAGAGCGGCATCGTGTTGACGCCGCCGGACCAGGGTGTTTGTGCCGGGTATGACCCGTTCCTGAGCGGGCATCCGGAAGTGGTCTTCGAGGTCATCAACGAGGCCGGCGAAGAGGTGACGCCCGGCGGGAAGGTTCTGGCCGGTCCCTTCAGCCTCGCCGCGCTCTTCAATGATCCCTATACTCTCGGCGACGTCCGCTGCTATTACGATGCCACCACGCAGAGCTTCTACTTTACGGAGATTGGCTTCAACATGACGGGACCCAATCCAGGCTCGAATAGTACCGTCGACATTGCCGTGTACAACTCCAACGGCCTGGCCGAGTACCAGTTCGACACCTCCCAGAGTGGCGCCGTCTTTGGCGACCAGCCGGAGATTGGGTACGACAACTACAACCTCTACGTCGCCACCGATCAATTCCCATCCAGCGGCTACGACAATGCCGAACTGATCGCGATCAGTAAGTCGGATCTGGTCGATGAAGTGGCATCGCCGCAGGATGCCTACTTCCAGAACGTCTCCATCGGCGGCCTGCCGATGATCGCCCTCGAGCCGGCCGTCAGCCCGGGCGTCAACACCGAGTACATGCTGAACTCTTTCAGCTACGACCAGAACTTCAATCCGATTAGTCCCGCCACCACGCTCGGCTTCTGGCGCATGAACGGGGAGGCCAACCTCCACACGGCGACCCTGCAAGGAACCCTCATCAATAGCGAGGCCTACGCTTTCCCGGTCCCCGCCGCCAGCGACGGTAGCGGAAACGCCGAGTACTCGGTTTCCGGTCTACCAATCACCGCCGAGGCCTACCTCCAACCGGATGACAGTCGCCTGTTGCAGGTGCAGGTGGCCAGTGACAGTAGCGGCCTGACGATGTGGGCGGCGCTGGACAGCGCCGTCACCATCCCGGGTGACACCACCCGTGACGCCGCTGCCTGGTTCGAGGTGGATCCCACCAAGGTCAATTTCTCATCCTCGACAGGTGCCGGCATACTCCACCAGGGCTACCTGGCGGCCGCCGGCCAGAACCTGCTCTACCCGGCCATCTGGTACCAGCACGGCACCGTCACCGTGGTCTACACAGACAGCAGTGCGACGATGAACCCCAGCGCGGCTTACAGCGCGTTCACCCTCGGCACCAAGACGCCGAGCATCTACATCCTCGCCACCGGGCCGTCGCCCCACTACAGCTTCTGTGAGTATTTCGGGTGCTCCCGGTGGGGTGATTACTCTGCCGCCACCGCCGACCCATCCGGGTCCGGCGTCTGGATCGCCACGGAGTACACAGCACCGGAAAGCACAGATGCCACGAACGGCGATGCGTACGACAACTGGGGAACGTACGTCGCCGAGACCCGCAGCTCATAGGCTCAAGCGAGAGGGGCGGCCGCCGGCTGCCCCTCTCGCTGACTCTCGCCCAGGACCCGGGCGGCCACAGGAGCGATGTCCGTTTGGTCAGACGTCATCGCCACTCAGCGGCGCATTACTCATTGCGCAGCGCCTCGATCGGGCGCACTCCAACCGGACCCCGCGCCGCTACGTACGCAATCGCCGCTGCCAGTCCTGTCGCAAACACCAGCACCATCACGGCGACGGCGGGATCGAATCCGACGGCACGCCGTAGGGCGAAATGGGAGATCAGGGCCAGCGCGATCGCCACGCCAAGGACACTCAGCGCACCGGCCAGAGTGCCGATGAGCGCATTCTCCAGGAGCACGAAGCCCAGGACGCTGCGATTGCGGAAACCCACGCTCTTGAAGAGAGCGATCTCGCGCCGGCGCTCCAGCATGGCCAGTCCGACACCATTGCCGACGACAGCGGTCCCGGCTCCCAGCACGAGGGCCGTGATGACCGCCAGGACGTCCAGGAGCTCGCCCAGAACTTGATTCACGATCGCGACCAGAGCCGCCGTATCGACGACCAGCGCGCCCGGAACCGCTCGCTGAAGGGTCGCAGCATCGGTCGAGAGATGGGTGGGATCGACGGAGAAGACGACAATCGACTGGGCTCCGGAACCACCAATCTGGCGCGCGAAGGAACGATCAGCCAGCACCGGCGGGGTAAAGAACGACCCGAAGGTGCGGGTCGCGCGGCGAACCACATAGAAACCGACGATGTGCCCGCTGCCGCTCCGATCGGAGTCGGTGGCCCGCAAGACGATCCGATCGCCCAGGCTCAGGGAGAAGGGAGGCCGCATCAGCACGGCGTTCACCAGAATGTTGTCGTGCCCGCTATCCCCCGAGCCGAGAGTCCGGCCGGCTGCCAGCGTCAGGTTCGTCGGACGGCTCCCCTGAGCCAGATCATATCCCGTTACCCCACCGAGCGTGCGACGCGTGTCGATGGAGGCATCGCCGTCATTCGAAGGAAGCCGGCCCGCGAAGACATCAAACGGGCGACCGTCTAGTGAAACGGGGACGGTTTGCGCGACGAGAACGGCCTGCCGGCTCCGCACGCCGGTCAGACTGTGCGACGCACGAACGATCTGCCGCGCACTGGAGCTGTTGGCGATGGCCACGAGATTGTTGGTGGCCGCGGTGGCCAGCGCCGTGTTGATCTGGTTGCGCAAGCTGATTGCAACCGTCAGCGAGATCGCCATGGCAAGAACCCCGGCCAGAAACGCCACCAGGATGACAGACGTGCGAGCCTGCCGGCGGCTCAGGCTGCGAATCGCCACCAGCATGGGAAGCCGCCTCTCGACCGGGACGAAGAGCATGACAGCCCAGAGAACAACCGCCAGCGCGACCACCGCCGCCAGCGGCGTCACGCGTTGAGCCGTGACGGCGAGACCGGCAAGGAGAACGAGAAGGACGAGGATGCCGGCCGGACGAGAACGCGGCGGCCCGATGCGCTCCAGCACGGTCAGAACCAGAGCGAACAGTCCCGTGAGCACGGCAAAGGCGGCGAGGGCTCCCGCCACCAGTTCGACGGCCAGCACAGTACTGCCTAGCTCGGTGGCGGCCAGCGCCATAAATAGGATCGCGACCAGCACGATGAGGCCGATCGTCTTCGTCCAGCCCCGCCACGCCATCCCGCCCTCACCTTCTCGCAGGAGCTCGAGGGGCCGGATCGAGGTGGCACGCACGATTGGAATGACGGCAAAGATCAGCGTTGCTCCCACACCGAGACCGACGGCACCGAGCAGAGGACGAGGATCGATGACCAGCGTGACCTGCAGGGCCAGTGCCGCCGCGAGGGCGCTCGTGATCACGGTACTGATCAGCGCCCCGAGCAGGGCACCGACGACACCGGCGCCCAGTCCCAGGATGATGGCTTCTCCCCCGAAGAGGAGGTAGAGAGCGACGTTTCGATAGCCCATGGCCTTGAGCATGGCGATCTCCAGGCGACGGCGAACGTACATGGACTGCATAGCGTTCAACGTGCCGATCCCAGCGATCAGCAAGGCCAGCAGCCCGACGAGTGTGAGGAACTGCTGAAAGTCATGAACCTGCGCCTTGTCGGCCTGGAGAGCCTCGGTGACCGTCTGCACCGTCGCGCTGGGAAAGGCGTCCCGCAGCGTCGCCGCGAGTGATGCCGGCGGACCGACCGTGTTAACGAACACGTTGGCGTAGGTGGTGGCACGACCCAGGGCGCCGGCATACCGGCGCTGGACGATCATCGTATCGTCCTGCGAGAAGTTGGTCTGGTTGAGAATGCCGCGTATGACGACCATCAACCCCCTGCCTCCGATGGAGTTGACGACGAACCGGCTCCCGATCTGTGCTCCTAACTCTTGCGCCAGAAACGAGCTGACCACCACGTCGCCCGGTCGAGCAAGCGCGGTCTCGACGCGTCCATTCGACGGTGACGCGAAGGCCGGCTCACCGCCCAGCGGGTACGGAGGCGAGGAGACAACCTCGACTTCAAAGGGAATGAGGTCATGATTCTCTCCGACGGCGGTCGCGTGTAGTGTTGATGCGGCGGTCCAGCCTCGGATGCGACCCGCACGCATCAGACTCCGAAACACGTCAAGATCGCCTGCCGAGAGGGGGGAGGCGTTGCTGCTGAGCGAGATGTCACCGCCGTTGGCCGCCCGGACGTTGGAGATGAGGGTATTCGAGACGGTCGCGGAGGCGATTTGCAGGGCGACGATCCCCGCGATCCCGACGGCGATGCAGGTCATAGCCAGAAGCGCCGGCGTACCTCCCCGCCACAGGGAGCGAACGATGTAGCGGAGAGCGAAGATCAGGCTCACGGCCCCGCCAATTTGCCGTCGCGCAAGCGCAGAACGCGATTAGCCCGGGCAGCCACGGCGTCATTGTGGGTAGCCAGGAGGATGGTCAGTCCCAACTCCGCCCGCAGGGAGGACAGGAGTTCCATGAGAGCCGCTCCACTCTCGGAATCGAGGTTCCCGGTCGGCTCATCGGCAATCAACAACGGTGGCGCCGACACCAGGGCCCGCGCGACGGCAACACGCTGCTGCTCACCGCCGGAGAGCTGCGACGGGCGGTGATGGAGGCGATGTCCCAGACCGACGGTCTCCAGAACGTGCTGCGCGTGCTCGGCATGATGGCCGTTGTGATTCGTCACGAACAGAGGGAGCTGGACGTTCTCCAGCGCGGTGAGGGTGGGGATCAGATTGTAGGCCTGGAAGACCATGCCCACATGCGAGGCACGGAAAGCGGCGAGTCGGCGCTCCGGTAAGCGGCTGATCTCCAGCCCGTCGAGGATGACGTCTCCGCTGGTCGGCCGGTCCAGTCCCGCCACGATCCCAAGCAGGGTGCTCTTGCCACTTCCCGACGGGCCCATGAGCGCCACCATCTCTCCTGCCTGGAGGTCGAAGCTGACCCCGCCCAGAATCGAGATGCGTTCGCTTCCCAGAGGGAGTTCCTTAATGACGTCACGGACCGACAGCGTTGGCTCGGTCACGGCCGGCGCCACAGGCCGTCACGCCTGATCGCCGCCACCACGACCTGAGCCAGGCGCTGGTGGCCGGCATTGCTCGGGTGCAGTCCGTCGGGCGCGACGTAGTTCGGATGGGCGGCAAGCTCCCGGGTAAAGGACTGCAGATCCAGGAAGCGTGCGCCGGCCCGGCGAGCAACGCGGGCCATTCCGGCATTCCACGCGTGGACAACCGCGGCCACGCCAACGATGTGCACACGCCGCACGACAGGGAGAGAGCTCAGATCCGGCATGCCGATGATGAGAACGCGCACGTGCGCGCGCCGCAGCGTCACCACCAGACTGTAGAGATCGCTCAGAAAGCGTTTGAGCGGAACGCCGGCTCGCAGGTCGTTCACGCCGAAGAAGACGGTACAGAGGACGGGCCGTGCCGCCAGCGCGCCGCTCAATTCGGTGTCATAGCCCTGAGCGAGCGTTGTCCCCGGGATGCCGACATCCACGAAGCGTTTCGCCCCCAGCATCTTCGCCACCAGGTGCGCGTAGCTGCGTGCCGGCGAGGTAGCACCTATACCGAATGTCTCAGACGCCCCCAGGGCGGCGTACGAACCCAGCGCCGGACCGGCCAGCTGCGGGATGGCGTTTGAGGCCGAAGCCGGCTGGACGTGCGCGCGCGAGGCTGCCTGGCCGCATGCGGCCAGAAACAGGGCACACACCAGGCCAAGGACGAGGAAAGGACGCGGTGATGGGTGGGGCTGCAACAAAAGGGCCGATTCTGATCAAGCGAATGAGGGTACGTCCCAGGGCACCGCAGTATAACGAACATGAAGTCCGCATCCTGCCCCCGCGCCACGCTGGAAAACGCCGCATCGAAGCACCCGCCATGCCCTTGCATCCGAGTCATGCCGTTCTCATCATCCCGATTCTGTTGGAGGTCGGGCTCACCTCGTGCACCCTGCTCCCTCCGCGGCGCCCACTCGGCACGCCGACTCCCCGTCCCCGCCCCACATCAACTCCCAGCCCCCTCGCCTCGGCATTCGGGAGCGCTTCCGGAGCGATTCCGCATCTCGTGGCCGCCGGTCCCTGGCAAGCGACGTGGCAGTATGCCTGCACCGGGCCCCGCTGGTTCCTGCGGATGGAGGCGCATCCGACGCGCCGCAACGTGCGCCCATCCACCGTCGGCATTCTGGACGCGCGGCCTCCGGCTCCTCGCTCGGGGCACGGGACGACGTCGATGCCGGATCGTGGCAATCTCTACATCACGATTCACAGCAGCGGGTGCCGCTGGCGGTTGACCGCGCTCCCGTGAGGCGGCACACTCCGCACTTCTACCTGGCGCTCCTGGGTCTGGCCCTATCTCTCGCCACGGTCGGCGTGACCATCTGGGCCTACTACGACGAGCGCATCGTGAGCAGCGTGATCGCCTTCGCCCTGGGGACCATCACCGACGCAGTGCTCTACCTCACCTGGTTCTGGGGCATTTATCTCCTGCTCGCCGGCCGTGTCCCGCGGCGTCTACCCTTTCTTCTCATTCACGCCGCGCTCGGCTCGGTCATTCCTCTGCTGTACACCATCAGTCTGGGGGTGCAGCTGCCGATCCTGCAGAGCCAGGTGGTGGGTGATCTGCAGGTTAATGTCGCCATGGTCACCGTCCCCGTCATCGGCGTACAGATCGCGCTGGCGCGCCTGGTCTTTGGCCACCGGCTCACGGCCCGCTAGTCGCCGGCGGGATCCCTCTTTGGCTGTCCTTCCGTCACGTGCTAGCGTGACCTCAGAGACCACAAGGGGGTGGAGATGGCATCAGGGAATGGGCCGGGCCTCGCGTTGCAGCTGTATACGGTGCGCGAAGACTTCGCACGGAATCCGGAGGACACGGTGCGGCGGGTCGCCGATGCGGGTTATACGGCTGTCGAGGTGGCAGGAACGGGCTCGATGTCGGCCGCAGATTTCCGCGAGCTTCTCGATCGCTACGGTCTGCAGGCGGTCGGGACACACGTCAGCCTGAACACCATGGAGACGAACCCGCAGCAGGAGATCGAGAACGCGCGGACGCTGGGAGCCCGCTACATCAGCAATGCCTACCTCCCACCGAACGAGCGGCAGAATCCGGAAGAGTTGGGCCGGCGGTTGAACGCCGTGGGGCAACGCGTGCGTGAAGCGGGCCTCACCTTCTCTCACCACAATCACGACTTCGAGTTTGCCCAGGTGGACGGTGAGCGCTTCATCGACCGCATGCTCAATGCTGCCGAGCCGGACAATTTGTCTCTTGAGCTGGACGTTTACTGGGCCGAATACGCGGGGGTCGATCCCCTCGACTACTTCCGGCGCTACAGCGGCCGGATCCCTCTCGTCCACATCAAGGACATGGCCCCGGATCGTTCCTTCGCCAATGTCGGCGAGGGAACGATGGACTTCAAGCAGATCACATCGGCGGCAGCGGCCCAGGGAACACAGTGGCTGATCGTGGAGAACGATCAACCGGGTCCCAATCCGGTCGGCGCTGCCGCGACTTCGCTGACAAACCTCAAGCAAATGGGGATCGCCCGATGACGGCCGAGGCACCGATGCGGGTGGGAGTGATCGGCTGCGGCAACATCAGCAGCGTCTACCTGCGTAACCTTCTCGCCTTCGACAATCTCGAGGTGGTAGCGGTCGCCGACATCGATGAGGATCGCGCTCGTGCCCAGGCGGAGCGCTTCGGCGTGCCGCAAGTCCTGACTGTTGACGAACTTCTCGCCTCGCCCGACATCGAGGTCGTCCTCGATCTCACCGTGCCCGGCGCCCATGCCGATATCAATCGGCGGGCGATTGAAGCGGGGAAGCACATTTACAGCGAGAAACCGTGGGCCACGACACGCGAGGAAGGACGTGAGGTGCTCTGCCTGGCGGAGCAGAAAGGAGTCCGTGCCGGCGCGGCGCCCGATACCTTCCTCGGCAATTCGTTCCAGACGGCGCGGCGGCTCATCGACGAGGGAGTGATCGGCAAGCCGCTCGCCGCGGTCGCCGCTTTCCTGGGCTCCGGACCAGAGCGCTGGCATCCCAATCCGGAATTCTTCTATCAACCGGGTGCCGGTCCGCTCTTCGACATGGGCCCGTACTACCTCACCGTCCTGATCTCCCTCCTCGGCCCAATTCGCCGGGTCTCCTCGGCCGCACAAATCTCACGTCCGGAACGCACCATCGGTAGCGGTCCCCTCAAGGGAGAAACGATTCCGGTGAACACGCCGACCCACGTCAGCGCCAGTCTCGAGTTCGAGAGCAATGCGGTAGGAACACTCCTCACCAGCTTCGACGTGCCGGCCGATACCCTGCCGTTCATCGAGATCTACGGGACGGAGGGCACGCTGGTTCTTCCCGACCCCAACCGCTTCGACGGCCCGCTCCGTGTCTTTCATGACGGAGAGTGGGAAGAGATCCCGGCACAGGATGAGGTCCCGACCAATTGGCGGGGCGTCGGTCTGGCCGACATGGCCGCGGCGATCCGCGAGGGGCGCCCGCACCGTGCCGATGCCGCCACCGCGTTCCACGTGCTCGACGTCATGCAGGCGGCACTCGACTCGTCGCGGGAAGGACAGCACATCACTCCGGAAACCCGTCCGTCGCGCCCCGCGCCCCTCCCCGGTGGGCCGGCGACGTTCCCGATCAGGAATGGTGAGGAGTTCTTCGCGCGCTCGGCACGCCAGGACAACTGGTAAGACGAGGCAATCGCCGCCTGCACCCAGGGAGTTGACCGCAGCGAGGCATCCCTGAAGGATGCGACGGCCGGAGCGCGGAACAGACGTGGGAGGTTCCGTCCCTGGGCTTACAGGTCCAGCACCATCTTGACCTCAGATAGCTCGGGATGTGACGGCAAGGCCTGGGTGTCACCAGTCTCTGTGAAACCGGCGCGCCGGTACAGCGTCATGGCCGGGGCATTGTTCTCCGTTACCCACAGCGTCGCCTGGACCGCCCGGCGCTCCCGAGCCCAGTCCAGCACCGCTTCAATCAAGGCACGCCCCAGGCCCTGTCCCCGATAGGCGGGATCCACCCACATCGAGACGACATCGACGCCGCGTGCCGACGCTGCGTCATCAAGGAAGCCGGCGACGACGCCGACCCAGGTAGCTCCATGGTCGGCTACCAGCAGGACGTTATCGACACCTTCCGCTCCCTGGCGGGCCCGCTCCTCCCAGTACCGCGGCGGGCGCGCTTCGATCTCGGCCGGCGTCGACCCGAAGGCGCGCGGGCTCTCCCCGATCGCCCGCCGCCGAATGGCGCGAAAGGCCATCCCTTCGTCGGCGCGGATACGTCGAATGGTGATCACGTGGAGGTCACCGCGAGCGAGCCGCGGCCGTCTTGCCGGCCGGTGCCAGCAAGGTGTCAATCATCTCGACCACTCCCTCCCCGGCTTCGCCGGCCGTCACCCACGCGGCCTCCTCCTTGAGGAGCGAGATTGCATTGGCAACGGCAACCCCCAGCCCGGCAAGGCGAAGGAGCGGGAGGTCGTTCTCGGCGTCACCAACCGCAACCGTCTCCTCGGCCGCGATGCCCATCTCATCCAGTGCCGCGGCCAGGCCATAGGCCTTGTCCACACCCTCCGGCAGCACCATTGCCCACTCTTTGTTGTAGGTGAGGTGATGAGTGAGCCCAAGATCACGAATGATGCGCTCGATGGCCTCACGGTGCGAGGCCCGGGCACCGATGACGACCTCTCCCACGTCGCCCCGCAGATTCTCGGCATCGAGCGCCTCCAGAAGGGCCGCCGGTGGTGGTGGGGCCAGAAGATGGACCTCCGCACCGGCTGGACGATAAAGAACAGCGCCGTCTTCCGCGACAATGCGATCGAAGACATCCGGACAGTCCAGCGCTTCCAGGATGCTCTGCAGGCGCCGTCCGGTGACGAGAATAGCCGCGTGACCCGCCTCCCGCCAACGCCTCAGCGCCGCAATCGTCGCCGGCCCCACGGTCCCGAAGCCGAGCGTTCCGTCGTAGTCGGAGGCGATAGCGCAATAGTCCACTCCTTAACGTAGCCGGAACCATCCAGGATGTCGTGAAACGCGACCGGCGAGGGCGATAAGACATGACGATCCGGATCATCTTCGAGACGCACTCCACGACGACCGACAACGAGCGGGGCATCGCGACGGGCTGGCTGCCGGGCGAATTGTCCGCCGCCGGGAATGAACAGGCCCGTGCTCTGGGTGAGCGGAGGCGGGAGGGCATCGACGCCGTCTTCGTATCCGACCTGGCACGCGCTGTGGAAACAGCTGAGGTCGCTTTCGCCGACCGCGCCATCCCGATCTACCGGGATCGTCGGCTACGGGAATGCAACTACGGCGACCGCAACGGGCAGCCGGTGGCGCAGCTCCATCAGGAGCGCTTGCAGCACATCACCAAACCCTGGCCCGGGGGACAGAGCTATCTCGAGGTGGCCGAGGGCATGAAGAGTTTCCTGCAGGACCTGTCCGTCGCGTGGGACGGCCGGACCGTCCTCCTCATCGGCCATTCCGCCACCCGCTGGGCCCTGGACTACTTGCTGAAGGGCATCCCTCTCGAGGATGCTATCGCCTCACCATCCTGGCAGCCCGGGTGGGAGTATGGGCTGCCGTAGGCCTTGCCCCTATGCCGTTACCGCCTCGCGTCCGCGGGTGAATTGTGGGAGATAGTCCGCGTTCTCCTCCAGAATGTCCTTCCAGAGCGCCTGCGCTGTCGACCAATCGGGCACCAGCGGGTTGTTGAGGAGGGCCAGCAGCGCGGCCCGCTCGCTCCCGGTGATGGCGGCTTCGATGGTCAACTCCTCGTACGCCTTGACGTGCTGGACGAGGCCGCGGATGCTCCACGGCAGGTGTCCGGCCGTGATGGCTTGGGCCCCGTGCCCGCTGATGACGGCCGGCACCTCCACCGCGACATCGTCCGGCAGATCGGCAATAGCACCAGTGTTGCGGCAGTCGACGATGTGGACATCCTGGCGGTCATTCGCGATCGAATCCACCAGCGAGACGGCCAGCGTCGAATAGTAGGCGCCGCCACGCTTGGCAAGCAGTGGCGGCTTGCAGCAAAGCTCCGGATCGCGGTACTGCTCGAGCAGATTCTGCTCGATCTCCCACACCACCTCGCCGCGCGTCTTGCCGCCCTCCCGCTGATGCGCCAGCACGTCCTGCTGGTGATAGAAGTAGCGCAGGTAGCCGGACGGGACCATCCGCAGGTTGGCGATCAAGCTCGCGTCGAACGAATCGTCGTGGTCGCGTAATCCCTCCACCATCATGTCGATCAGCCGGTCGGTGACATCCTGCCCGTCCAGATAGACAGTTCGGACCCAGCTCAGGTGGTTGAGCCCCACCACGTCCATCTTGACGCGCTCCGGCGTCGCGTCTAGAACCCTGGCGATCTGAACCTGGGTGCCGTACGGCCCGTTGCAGAGACCCATCACCTTGATCTCGCCGTAGCGCAGCAGCGACTCCGTTACCATACCGGCGGGATTCGTGAAGTTGATCATCCAGGCATCCGGCGCGAGGCGGCGAATATCGGCGGCAATGGAGAGTGCCACCGGAATGGTTCGCAGCGCCTTGGCGAACCCGCCGGGACCGGTTGTCTCCTGACCCACGACGTCGTGCCGGCGGCCCATCTTCTCGTCGCGAATACGCGCCGGCTGACCACCCACCCGAATCTGATTCAGCACGAAGTCCGCCCCTTCGATGCCGCGCCGGCGGTCGGTCGTTGGCGTCACCGTGAAGTCCAGATCGGCCGCCTTGATCATACGGCGTGCCATCTCTGTCAGGTTCTGCAGACGATCCTCATTGATATCGACGAAGGTCAGGTCACGCACCGGTAAACTCTCGTGCCGGTCGATGAGACCTTCCACCAACTCCGGCGTATACGTACTGCCGGCGCCGATCACCGTGATCTTGTATGCCCGCTCGCTCATGCTGTCATCTCCTCGCCGGCTGCCGGCGCCGCGTAGCTATCACGGGCACGCGCCCGCACCTCGTCATTGACCGTCACACCCAGGATATCCAGTGCGCCGACCATTGCTCCGACGACCGGCTCCACCTCGGGCCGAATGACCCTCGCCCGCGGCGCGTACTCTGCCAATTGCGCGCGCACCGCTTGCGTCAGCATCTCCCCGTCACCCTTGAAGACACTGCCCCCCAGAACCACATCGGCCTCCTTGTCGCGGAGATCGACCTTTCCCAGCAGCGCCAGGGCCGTGCGGGTGATCTCGTCGGCGGCACGATCGACGAGCTCTCGGGCCACGCCATCGCCCATCGCCGCTGCCTGAAAGATGAGGGGCGGCAGCGAGTACAGCCGCCGATAGCGCCCCTCCGGGGACAGGGTCACGCCGTTGGAGGCTTCACCCGTATGCAGCAGGGCAATGAGCTCCTCGCCATCCGGCACGCCGAAGATGGGGAGCACAAGATCACTGAGCATGGTGGGCTCGCCCCGGCCATCCCAGGCACGGACCACCAGACTCACCACCTCACGGGCCAACTCCATGCCGCCACCCCAATCACCCGAGATCCAACCCAACGCCGCCAGCCGAAACGTCTCTCCTGCCGCGTTGCGAGCGACCCCGTTGGTCCCGGATCCCCACCCGACGGCAACGCGATCGGGATTGTCGGAACCGGAGCGCAGGATGGCGACACTGTCGTTATCGAGACCGATCCGCGGCGCGAGCTTGAGTGCCTCCAGGGCAGGGATCAACAGCGCGAAGTCTTCCGGAAGATCGGCTCCCGCCAGATCAAAGGCTGCCGCGTCCAACGCCGTCACTCCGGCATTCTGCATCGCCTGCCGCGCCGCCGATGCGACACGCCGCATCGCCTCGTCCAGCCCCACGCCCTGATGATTGCTTCCCGCGGCACGGCCGATACCCAGGATCCGTCCTGTCTCATCGGCCACCACGGCGAGCGTCTTCGACGCTCCACCGTCAACCCCTAGTACATGCCTCACCGGCACCCCCTGTCCGTTACCCTATCACGGCTCCCCAACGGACAGTCTTGAGGGAAGTGGTCCGCACGCCGGGTCCGGGCTCGTTTCTCGCCCAATTATGAGAAACGGCACGGTATCTCACCAACCGCACCGCGTTATCATCGGCGGCATGGACCTCTTGCAGAGCCGGGGATTCGTCCTGCTTCTAACGGGCCAACTCCTCGCCACGTTCGGTATTTGGGCATTCCGGACCGTTCTGTTGATCTGGGTCTACAGTCTGTCTCACTCAGGGACCGCGGTCAGCCTCGTCGGCTTTGCCGAGACCCTGCCCCTGTTGGTGGTGTCGCCGGTGAGCGGAGTCCTGGTCGATCGCTGGCACCGGGCCCTCACCATGGCGGCCGGTACCGCCGCGACCGCCCTGCTCATGTTGCCTCTCCTGCTCGCACATGGGACATTTGCCCTCCCGCTCATCTTCGGCGCGGCTCTCCTGGCAAACGCCGCGGTCCAGTTCTTCTTTACCGCGTCCGGGGCGGCGCTTCCCGCCCTGGTCGGGCAAGAGCATGTGGCGCAGGCGAACAGTCTCGTCTCGATCCTCAACGGCGGCGTTGCCGTCCTGGGACCGGCCATCGCCGCCTTTCTTGTCACGGCGTTCGCGCCGCACGGCGCTATCCTCGCTCTTGCCGGTCTATTTGTGCTCGCAACGCCGATCCTGGCACTGGTACCGGCACCTCGCGCGGTCGGCGCGACCTCGGGCTCAGTTGGAGGTCAGATTCTCGCCGGACTCGCCTACGTGCGGCGATCACGGCTCCTGCTCTCTCTGACGGCGCTCGTCATCGTCGCCGGCCTCGGCTTCGGCGGCCTCTCCGTCCTCGACGTCGTCTTCGTGAGTCGGGCACTGCACCTGCCGCCCAGCAATGTCGGCATTCTGCTGTCATCGGCGGGTTTCGGCGAGCTGGCCGGCGGAGTCCTTATTACGCTCGCTGCCCGGCGTCTCGAGGGACGCTATCACCTGGTGTTGGGGCTGACGGTCCTGGTCGCGGGCGGCTCGCTGGTCGCCTACTCCCAGTCCCAGACGCTCCTGGCGGCGATCGCGGCTCTTGCCGTTGCCAGCCTGTCCTTTCCCGCTCTCATCGTCTCCTTTACAACCCTGCAGCAGCGAGTCACGGAAGACGCCTTCATGGGGCGCGTCGTCAGCACCACCGGTACTGCCATGTCCGTCTCCCTGATGATCTCCCTGGCGGTCTCCGGCACCCTCACCGATCTGACCGGCGTGCGCCATGTCATCGCCGCCGGCGGGACCATCATGCTGTTGACCGGGGTTCTCTCCCTCTACCTGATTCGGGCCACACCGCCGCCACATTCGCTTCCGGGGGGCGAGGGAGAGTCGTTAGCCCTGTAACACGGCGTCGACCGGATCCCGTCCATCTATCCTCATCGCGCGATAGAGTGAGGCATGCGGGTCATGCTGGTGCTGGTGGGGGGCGGCATCGGATCCCTGGCGCGTTACCTCATTGCGCTCTGGACCGCCTCCGTCTTCGGCCCCTCTTTTCCCTGGGGCACCCTGACGGTCAATGTCACGGGCTCGTTCCTTATAGGAGTGCTGGCGACGGCGGCTGATGACTACGGCCTGATCGGATCCAATCTACGCGTCTTTCTGGTCATCGGCATTCTCGGCGGCTTCACCACCTTCTCCTCCTTCTCTCTGGAAACAGCGCGCCTCGCCGAGGGGAGGGAGATGATCCCCGTCGCGACGAATCTCGTGGCCAATCTCGTACTGGGATTGAGTGCCGTGTTTATCGGCATAGCGTGCGCGCGCATACTGGCACGGTAGAGCAGCACGGGGGGATGAGGGTCACCCGCTGGTAGCTGACTTTTTACGCTTGCCAGCGCCCTCTTCACACGGTATGCTTGGCGCATTGTCGCGCACCGCCGGATGAATCGCCACACTCTCGCCAGCTACGCTTGTGCCCTCCTGCTGACAGTGGGGGCGGTTCTGGCATGGCGCATCGTTGGCACGCGTCTCGATCCGACACCACTTCCGCTTTTCTTTGTCGCGGTTGCGCTCTCGGCGCTGATGGGTCTTGGTCCAACCATTGTGGCGAGTGTTTATACCGGTGGCGCGGCGACGGTGATCATGCTGGGCAGCATGCCCCTCGACGGCACGAACGTCCTGGAAGTCGCCCTGAGGATTCTGTCCTACCTCCTGATGTGCACCCTCCTGATCTACGTCTTGATCCGGCGAGCGCATGCCGAGCGGCAACACGCTCGTCTGGCGCAGGAGCATGCCGGCGAAGCGCGCTTCCGCCTGCAATATCACGTGGCTCCGACGCCGATCATGATGTGGAAGCGTGCCGGGGATGATTGGGTACTGGAAGACTACAACCCGGCAGCTGCTGAGCTGACCAAGAACGGCCTGACCCGCTGGATCGGGCGAACGGCGCGTGAGATGTACGCCACGCATCCCGACATCCTGGAAGCCTTCTCGCAGTGCTGCGGGGAGAGCGGCGTTTTGCAGCGCGACCTGGCGTACAACCTGGTCACCACCGGGGAGTATCGCCATCTCGTCTCGACCTTCGCCGTCCTGCCGCCCGATCATCTGATGATCCACATGCAGGACATAACGGCACTGAAACAGGCGGAACACGGGCTTCGTGCGCAGGCGGATCGTATGGCAGCGATTGTCACCATCCAGCAAGAGGTGGAGCGGGCCGATCTTGAGCCCGATATCATTGCCGCGCTCATCGTCGAGCGGGCGCGGGCCGTGCTGCAGGCTGACGGAGCGGCTATTGCTGTGCGGGAGGGCGCCGAGATCGTCTTCACGCATGCCATCGGAGCGTCGGGGCCCCTCCTGGGGCGCCGGCAAGATATCGCATCCAGCATGGCGGGAAACACACTGCTCTCCGGTGCCACCCAGCGCTCGGGTGATATTCGGAGTGACACCCGCATCGATCCGGCTCTGCTCGACGCCACCGGCCTGCTCTCCCTCATGTGTGTTCCCCTCACCGGTAGCGGACCCGGCACGACGGTCCTGATCGTCGGATCCTGCAGTGCTGATGCCTTCTCGGATGACGACCAACACACGCTGGAGATTCTCGCCGGCTTCTTCGGCTCGGCGGTTGGTCATGCCGCGGATTACGCGGCCCGCCGTGCCGCCCTGGAGGCCCTGGGAGAGAGTGAGGAGCGCTACCGCCGGCTGGTCGAGCTCTCCCCCGACCCAATCGCCGTTCACGCCGGCAATAAGATCGTCTATGCCAACAGCGCCGCGGCGGAGTTGATGGGAGCGCTCAATCCGTCGGAACTGATCGGTCTGCCCGCTCTCGACATCGTCTATCCCGAGGATCGAGAACGAGCACGCGTCAGAATCGCCGCCGTCCTGGAGACCGGCGGCTCCAACAAGCCGATGGAGGAGAGATTCATCCGCCTGGATGGGCGCGTCATCGACGTCGAGGTCGCCAGCGCGGCGATTGTCTATCGCGGCAAGCCGGCGCTGCAAACGGTGGTGCGTGATGTGACCGATCGCAAACGCGCCGAAGCGGCGAGACGGGCCAGCGAGTCCCGCTTCCGAACTCTCTTCTCCAGCGCGGCGATGGCCATCAATGTCGTGCGATCCGATGGACGCATCGTCGAGTGCAACCCCGCCTTCGCGCGGATGCTCGGCTACCCGCAGCAGGAATTGAGCGCGCTCCTCATCGGTGACGTGACGCATCCGGAGGATCGTGAACGCGATCTCGCCTTGCATCAAGAGGTCGTCGCCGGGCGACGCGATGAGTACGAGATGGAAAAGCGCTACCTGCGGAAAGACGGAACGCCGGTCTGGGTCCACCTCACGGTGTCCGGTCTTCCCGGGGAGGACGGCCGGATCGAGCATACCATCGGGATCGCGGCCGACATCACCGAGCGGAAACGGACGCGGGACGCCCTTCTCCACCAGGCGCTACACGATGCGCTGACCGGACTGCCCAACCGTTCTCTCCTCCAGGACCGCCTGCAACAGGCGATCCTGACCGCGCGGCGTGAGGGTGAATCCGTGGCGCTACTTCTGATCGACCTGGATCGTTTCAAAGACGTCAACGATACGTATGGTCACCAGTACGGTGATCTGCTGTTGCAGCAAGCGGCCACGCGGCTCAAGACGTTGGTGCGTGAGTCCGACACGGTGGCCCGTCTCGGCGGCGATGAGTTCGCGATCATCCTACCGGCCAGCGATGCATCCGGGGCCGAGCGCATCGGTCACCGGGTGATCGCCGACCTGGGACGGCGCTTTGACCTGGAAGACCAGGTCGGGCAGGTGGGAGTGAGCATCGGCATTGCCGTCTTCCCGGCACACGGAGATGATGCGCGTACGCTCATCCAGCACGCCGATGTCGCCATGTACGCCGCCAAACGCAGCCGCCGGGGACTGCAGCGTTACAACCCGGCCATGGACCGCAATCGTGCCCTCCGCCTCAGCCTGGCGAGCGACCTCCACGATGCCATCGACAACTCCGACCTCGTCTTGCATTACCAACCGCAGATTGCTCTGGCGACGGGCAAGCCGGTCGGGCTGGAAGCTCTGGTGCGCTGGAAGCATCCGCAGCACGGCCTGGTGCCGCCCGATCAGTTCATTCCACTGGCCGAGGAGACCGGGCTCATCAACGCCCTCACGCGCTGGGTGCTGCGGGCCGCGGTGCACGACGTTCGATCTCTGTGTGAGCGCGGATTTGACCTGGCTCTCGCCGTCAACCTCTCACCGCGCGCCCTGCACGATCCACGGCTGCTCTCCTCGGTGCGGCGCCTTCTCGCCGTGGCTCCGCCCTCGTTCCGATTGGTTCTCGAGATTACAGAGAGCGCCATCATGGACGACCCCGAGCGCGCCGTGGCCACCCTCAATCACCTGCACGGCTACGGAATCCGCCTGGCTGTCGACGATTTCGGCACCGGCTATTCTTCTCTCGGGTACCTCAAAGACTTGCCGCTGGACGAGATCAAGATCGATAAGTCTTTTGTCTGCGGGCGACTGGTCGACGCCGGGGACCGGGCAATTGTCCGGGCCATCACGGAACTGGGGCACACCCTGGGACTGCAGGTCGTGGCGGAAGGAGTCGAGGACGAGCGCTCTCTCCTTCTCCTCTCCGATCTCGGGTGCGACGTCGCCCAGGGATACTACTTCTCCCACCCCATGCCGTTTGCCGACGTCCTGGGCTGGCTCGACGAGCAGGGACTGAACGAGAGGCAAGACGCCGCCGTCTGACCGGTACACTGGGCCGCACACCCTGAGACTTGCCGTCTCGTACCGTCTATGGACAACCGCCAGTGACCGATGATCAGAGCGCGTCGCCCGACCCGCCACGGCTGCGTCAGTGGCGGACCAACCCGCTCAATCCGCACGAGCAGCTGATCTCCATCCATCCGGGTGAGGGCTTGATAGAAAAGGCGTTGCGCGAGGCGCAGGAGCGCGGGGATCTGGAGCACCTCAAGGGCAAGCCGCTCGACCTCGACGATGATCCCGATTGGCTGGTCATGCGGGTCCTCAAAGGAGCCGGCTTCTCCCATCCCTCTATCGAGCGCGCCCGTGAGTTGGCCGGCCGGCAGGGCGGAGCGGAAGAGAAGGTCACGAATCTGGCCCGGCGCCGGCGAGCGATGCTGGAGCGAGGATACTCCTCGGCGCAAGCCGAGGACTTCAACGCGCATCGTACCGAGGTCCTCGCCGCCTATCGGCAGGCGCTGGAGCAGGTCCGCGGCGAAACGCTGGCCTATAACCTCACCGTCCCCGACCGCCTTCAGCGTCGCCTGCCCAACGTCGTTGAGGCCATCTCCCGCGCCGAGGCGGAGATTCCTGCCCTATCGGTAGTCCCCGTCCCACTCGCGCCTCCTGCGCCTCGTTCACGAGGCTTCCGTGGCCTCAGATTCCGCCGGCGGCGCGAGTGAGGTGCGGGCCACCCCCGCCGTCCGGGCCCGAGCCCTCGCCCGACGATGGGTGCTGGCCGAGGGCAGCCGAATACCCGGATTTCACGGCGCCTACCTCGCCGGCTCGATCAACTGGCTACCGGACGACGCCGTGCTCCCCGCCACCTCCGATCTCGACATCAACGTCGTCGTCACCGGCAATGCGCCCCTCAGGCGGGAGAAGCTCCTCTATCACGGCCTGCTGCTGGAGATCACCAGCCTCCCCTTCGAGCAGATCCGCTCACCGGAGATGGTGCTCGGGCACTATCACCTGGCCGGTGGCTTCCGGCGGCCGAGTGTCCTCCTTGATCCCTCCGGTGATCTCACGGCACTGCAGCAGGCAGTTACCCGCGGCTACGCGCAGCGGGAGTGGGTGCGGCAGCGCTGTGACCATGCGCGGCGTGAGGCGCTGGCCGGGCTCGGCGACGTGACCAGTCCTGGCTCCTCCCCGGCGCAGGTCATGTCCTGGCTCTTCGCCACCGGCCGGTCGACACATGTGCTGCTCACTGCCGGTCTCCGGAACCCCACGGTCCGGACGCGCTATGCCGCAGTCCGCGAGCTTCTGGCCGAGTATGGGCACCGGGAGTTCCACGACACACTCCTTGACCTGCTCGGCAGCCGACAGATGAGCCGGCGACGGGTTGAGAGACATCTCACCGCGCTCGAGACGATCTTCGACGTCGCCAAAGACCGGAGCACGTCGTTCCCCTTCGCCTGTGACATCAGCGAGCTTGCCCGTCCCCTTGCCATTGACGGCAGCCGGGACCTCATTGCAAACGGGCTCTACCGCGAAGCCGTGTTCTGGATCGCCGTCACCCACCTGCGTTGCCGGCTGGTGCTGGCGGCCGAGCATCCGGCTTCGGTGCGACAATTCGACACCGACTACCGAGAGTTGCTGGACGATCTGGGCATCGCATCGCGCGGCGATCTCACCGTCCGCGAAGAACAGGTCAGAGACCAGATGGCACGCGTCTGGGAGGTCGCCGAGGCCATCATGGACGCCAATCCGGCCATTGAAGACTAGGAGAGTGTCATGGCCGCGAAGGATGGTCTCCTGGGATTGGCACGAGGAGACGAGCGGAGGCACGGCGAGTGTGACGTGCCCGTATCGGGGCCGGCGGAGGATGCCGTCGGCTTCGTTCCGAGGGTCGTGATCGGCCGATGACGCCACGGCACCTGGGGATCGTGGTTCGCCAAGCGCTGGAGGGCATCGCTCGGCGACTACCTTTTCATGATCATGCAGCGCGCCAATGCGCCTATGCACGTGCTCTGCTCGAACAGGGCCGCTACGAGGAAGCGCTGGAATTGTGTGAGCGAGTCGTCCGGGCTGCGCCCGCCTACTCCCGGGCCTGGTCCGCCACGGCAACCGTCCTCCGGCTACTGGAACGGTATGCCGACGCCGTGACGGCCGCCAACAGGGCCGTTTCCCTCGACCCGGACGAGGCACAGGGATGGATCGAGAAGGCCCGAGCGCTAGCGGCAGGAGGTCGGTCCCAGGAGGCACTGGTCGTCTGTGACGAGGCAGCGAAGCGCCTGCCCCACACTCCGGCGGTCTGGCTGGAAAGGGCCCGCACTCTCGGGACCCTCGAGAGGCACCACGATGCTCTGGCCGCCTGTGACGTTGCAATCGGCCTCGACTCAGGGAACGCTCGAGCATGGTCCACGCGTGCGCACGTCCTGACCAGAGCGCGGCGCTATCAGGAGGCGCTGGCAGCGTGCGACCGCGCCCTCGACCTCCGCCCCGCCTTCGCGCCGACCTGGCATCGCAAGAGCAGCCTTCTGCAGCATCTCGGTCGGTACCAGGATGCGCTGGAAGCGTCGGAGCACGCCATCACACTGGAGCCGGACAACGATGAAGGGTGGCGGCTTAAAGCAAAGGCGCTCTTCTCGCTGCACCGTCTCGACGAGGCGCTCGCGGCCGAGGATCGCGCGCTGGCTCTCGACGCGGGAGTCGCGGACACGTGGCGCTCCAGAGGGATCATCCTCCGTCATCTGGGGCGATTCGAGGAGGCCTTACAGGCCTGCGACCGAGCCCTTGAGCTGGCCCCCGGTCTGGTGGGGGCTCTGGTGGCCCGGGGGAAGGCGCTTCAGTCTCTGGAGCGCTTCGAGGAGGCTCTGGCGGCGTACGAGCTGGCCCTGGCCTCGCAGCCCGGCGACCCGGCCGCCCTTGCCGGCAGAGCTGAAACCCTGCGCCAGCTGGGACGGTAGCCGCCGATCGGACTCCCTCCTGCCGTCGATCTCCCGCACCCCGGCGGGGCCCCCCTCAGCACCCGCGAGACGGACTGAGACGACGTGCAGGGCCCCGGTGGTCTTTGCCTGTGTCGTCGGATCAGTCGCTGCATCCCGGCGAACGTCTGGCCGCCGGTGCACTCCCCGTCATCCCCATCCAGGGGATTTCATGACCCGAGCACGTCGCGCATCCGCTTCTGGACACGCTCCGCCAGCGTCGGTTCGTCGCGCACCGTGACGCTGCCACAGCAGACCATGCCTGTAAGGCGGATGATCGGCGCCCCGGGGGCAGGTGATCCCGTGAGGCTGACAGTGCGGCTGCCCATGCATGTGCTCACGTCGACGTCCACCTCCACACCGACCGGCACGACCACCTCGACGCTTCCCAGCATCACGTCGAGGTCGATGGTCGACATGCGGGAGGAGATGGCGGCGTCTCGGAGGTCGAGCAGGCACGAGCCGAGCAGAGTACGGACGTGGAGACCCGCACCGAGCCGCCACCGACCTGTTCGCTTCACACTCCCCAGAATGGCCGTGGCCACCGAGGCGCGGTCACCCGAAATGACGGGAGCAATCGGAAGGTCTCCGACAAGCACGTCCAGATCGTTCCGTGTCCGGGCGTTGAGGGCGCCCTCAACGCGCTGCGCATACTCCTCCAGGGTAAGTCGGCCGTCCACACAGGCGGCTTGCAGTCGTCCCACTGCCGCCTCTCGCTCCTGGTCGGAGGCGCGGATGGCAGGCGCATCCTGATCGGCCATCACGCCCCAGCTTAACTGCCGGCGGCGGTACGGTGTCCAAACCGAGCCATCGGATTGTGTCTTTACAGGACGCGGTGCGGCAAAGATCCTCGACGCGCTGAGCTCCCGGCTGCGCGATGACAGGTAGCATACAGCGATGGACACGTCAGGCGCTGCGGGCAAGCATCCCGAGACCTCGGTCGTGTGGTCGATGCCTCCGGTCATCAGACCCGACGAGCCCTTCGTGGCTGATGAGCACGCCATGCTGGACGGCTTCCTCGACCGGTCTCGGTCAGCACGTCTGGAGAGGTGCGTGGGGCTGATCGGCGAGCAGCTTGCACGCCAGGTGGCGCCACCGTCGAATCTCTCCTTGCTCGGCTTGATCCGGCACGTTACCGATCCCGCCATTGAAGATTAGGAGAGTGTGATGGTCGCGAAGACGAAGCGGGATGTACAGGGCATGCGGCGCGCCAACCAGGTCACAGCGCGTCTACTCCGGGAATTGACGGTGCTGGCGCAGCCGGGGATGCGGACGCGGGATCTCGACAACCATGCGGTGCGCTACATCCAGCGCGCCGGTGGCGAGGCCGTCTTCCACACACAGAATCACTTCCCCGCGGCGATCAACACATCCGTCAACGACGAAGCCGTCCATGGTGTCCCGGGCGATCGGGTCCTGCGTGCCGGCGACCTCCTGAAAATCGATTGCGGTATCAGACTCGACGGCTATTGCGGTGACACGACAGCCAGCGTGATCGTTGGCGATGGAACGGAACCCCTCGTCGAGAGAGCGGCGGTCCTGGCGGGAGCACGGGATGCACTCGACGCCGGCATCGCGGCGGTTCGCGTTGGCGGGCGGGTCAGCGACATCGGACACGCCATCGAGCGCGTGGCTCACCGCCGGGAATTGCGGGTCCTGCGCCAGTTCACCGGACACGGCATCGGGCACCGGTTGTGGGAGCAGCCCTCAATCCCGGCCTTTGGTGCTCCCGGCACCGGCGCGGTGATCGTGGACGGCATGGTCTTCACCATCGAGCCCATCCTGACGTCCGGCGACGGCCGTGTGTATCTCGCCCCCGACGGCTGGACCGTTCGAACCGTGGACGGCGCCCCAGTGGCGCAGTTCGAGCATACGGTGATGGCAACCCGTGCCGGGCCCCGCATTCTGAGCGTCGTCTCGTCACGATGACCAAACGGGAAGTCGATCGTCTGAGCAAAGCTCTAGAGGTCGTGGACCGAGATGCCTTCTGCGTTGACGATCGCGGTGACCGGATTCCGCAAACGTCTGCCGAGCACATCGTTGCCGACATGCTCCGCCTTGTAGATGCCCAGCCAGGTAATCATGTGCTGGAGATCGGGACTGGTTCCGGCTACAGCACAGCTCTATTGGCGGAACTCGTGGAGATCGATGGGTCGGTGTGTAGTGTCGACGTGGATCCTGAGCTCGCGGATCGAACGAGCAGGTTGCTGGCACCGTACTCGCACGTCCACCTCCTAACTGCTGATGGGAGCGGCGGCTGGTTGCAGTATGCCCCCTACGACCGGGTCGTCGCGTGGTGCTCAGTGACGCATATACCGGAGGCATGGTCTAGGCAGACGAGACCGGATGGAATCCTCGTCATACCGCTGCGGGGAGGAGCCCGCCCGCGCATCGTGCGTTACATCCGTCACGCCGACGGACATCTCGAGCACGATGGCGAGATCGAGGGCGCCTTCATTCCGCTTACCGCCTCTCCCTTCCATCCCTGGGAGTAAGAAGTGCGCCACCTGCTTGTGGATCCCCTCCTCTTTGCGGCTGCGTCCGATCCTGCCGGCCGCGGCTGGATCGAGCAGATTCCTTCCCTCATAGAAGAGCTCAGCCGGCGCTGGAATCTGGACATCGGGAAGGCCCCTCTCGGTCAGGGCTACCACGCCGTCGTCCTGCCGGCCCGGCGAGGCAATGACGAGCTCGCCCTCAAGCTGGAATGGCCGCAGGCGCGCACAGGTGGAGAGGTCCGTGCCCTGACAGCCTGGGACGGGCATGGGACAGTGCGGCTCTATGAAGCCGATACAGCGCTGGGGGCACTGCTGTTGGAACGTCTCGATTCTGCCCGGACCCTCCACTCCCTGCCTCTCGGCGGGGCCGCCGTCCAGGCCGGACGGCTGCTGCGCCGCCTCATGATGCCGGCACCCGCGGGCTTCCCCCACGTACGTGCCATTGCCGCCGACATGGCCTCCTCTCTGGATGCGCGTCAGTCGGCTCTCGGCAACCCCATCCCGCGGTCGTGGCTGGATGCGGCGCGAAAGCTCGCCGAAGACCTCGCTCGCGACGCCGGCGAAACCCTCCTGATCCATGCCGACCTGCACTACGACAACGTGCTGGCCGGACGGGGCGGTGAGTGGGTGGCGATCGATCCCAGGCCGGTCGCGGGCGAACCGGAATACGCGGTCCCTGAGCTCATGTGGACGCGGATTGACGAGATTGGCGACGACGAAGGGGTGCGTCACCTGCTGGCATCGGTGGTCCGACACGCGGGCCTCGATGGAGAGCGCGCCCGGGCCTGGACCATCGTCCGTTGCGTGGACTACTGCCTCTGGGGCCTGGAGCACGGCCTGACGCAGGATCCACCCCGCTGCCTCCGTATCCTCGCCGCCTTGACCGAGGAGAGTCCGCCGTGACGGTCGACAGCGACCTCTACGAGCGGCAAGGAGCGACCGGGCGCGACAGTTCACGCCGGTATGACAACCGGGCCGGACCCGACTGTCACGACGGTCGCCCCTTTCTCGACTAGCAGACCCGCGATCAGCCCTCCTACACCCCCTGTAACGCCGCTGTAACGGCACATCGGGCACGCTGCCTCTGTCTACGCCCGCAGAGCGGTATCGCCGCTGGGAGCGGGCGACAGGCAGTGAGGGGATCGGGTCATGAGAACCACCGTGCGGCGCGGGCACTCGCCGCTGCGATACCGGTCGGATGGACTCATCACGAGGACAGCCGAGTCGGCGGCATCTCATGTGTTGTCGGTGGCGTCCCTGATCCGTGGGGTCATGGTCCAGGACGAGTTCAGGATTCCTGTCGGCATCTTTCTCCTCTCGCGGGCCCTCTTTCTCCTCATCACCTATGTCGGCACGGATGGGTTTCGTGTCCACGCCTTCGTCCTCACGCAGCACGGGTCGCAGCATTTGTGGCGGCACTGGGATACCGGCTGGTACATCACGATCGCCGAGCATGGCTACGCCATCTCCGGCCATACCGGCTCGCCGCTCGCCTTCTTCCCGCTGTTTCCTCTGCTCATACGCGCCATCATGGGTGCCACCGGTCTGACGGCGTTCCTATCGGCCATCGTGGCGTCGAACGCGGCGTTCCTGGTTGCTCTGCTCTACTTGTGGCGCCTGGTATGCGAGGAGTTCTCGGCCGCGGCGGCGACACGGAGCGTCCTCTACGTCACCGTCTTCCCCACGGCATTGTTTTTCTTTGCCGGCTACACGGAGTCGCTCTTCCTCGCCCTGTCGGTCGCAGCTTTTTACCATCTGCGGCGCGGCAGCTGGTTGCCGGCAGGATGTGCCGCCGCTCTGGCATCCGGCACCCGGGTCACGGGTGCCATCCTCCTGGCCCCTTTCCTCTATGAGTATCTGCGAACGCACGACCCGCCATGGCGTCCCCATCGCGACCTTCTCGGCGTGCTCCTGGTACCCGCCGGCCTGGGCGCCTTCATGCTGTATCTGGCGATCACGGCCGGCGATCCGCTCGCTTTCAGCCATGTCCAGGTGCACTGGCACCGCGTGGTCACCGCCCAGCTCTGGACCGGCTTCGCCGCCGGCGCGCGCCTCCTCGTGACCCTGCCGCCGGCCTCCTTCTACCAGGCGCACGATCTCATCGATGTCGGGCTGGGTGGTGGGTTCCTCGTGCTGACCATCTATGCCGCGCGCATCCTGCCCGCGGCGTACACCATCTATGCGGCGGCCTTCTGGCCCCTGGTGCTCAGCGACCCCGCGCTGGCGGGGGCCTACCCGGCTCCTCTCGTGTCACTATCCCGCTATATCCTGGCGCTGTTTCCCATCTTCATGTCTCTCGGCGTCCTTGGCCGCCACCCCCGCGTGCACGAGAGCTACCTCCTGCTGGCAACCGCCGGCCTGGTTGTCCTGGCCATCGTCTTCATGACCGGCGGCTGGATGACATAGCCGCCTTGAGACGCGGCCAGCTGGGAAATCCGTTCTCCCGCGCCACGACGAAGAGTGCGTGGGCCAGAAGCAGCCTCTGGTCGCCGGTGGGGCGACGTGAGAAGCGCGGGAGATGGAGCGTGACCCGCTTCCAGGCGAGGGGATCGCCGGCATGGCAGGCACGCAGCAGATCTCTGGCCTGCTCTTTAAGGTGGTGGAGCTCAGAGACAGATGACATGGAAACCTCCTGGCGCGTCTGCCTGACGTCCGTTCTTTCAGGCGAACAGAAGGTTTCGATCCGGTGACTCCAGTGAGCAGGGCCCTTTCCACGGACGGGATGCGCCTGGCGCGCAGTAAGCTCGGTATGACATGAATGACTCGTCATCACCCTCCGACCCGGAAGCTGCCTACGACGCCGTCGCTGTGGACTATGCTGCGCACTACTACCATGAGCTGCAGCACAAGCCGTTTGACCGGGCCATCCTGGGGCGTCTCGCGGTCATCGCCGGTCCGCTCGGCCCGATCTGCGATCTGGGATGCGGTCCCGGACAGATCGCCCGCTACCTCCACGACCACGGCGCCGATGCCATCGGCCTCGACCTCTCCTCGCAGATGGTCGCCGAGGCGCAGCGCCTCAATCCGGACATCGCCTTCCGCCAGGGTACGATGCTCGCCCTGCCCTACGACGACTCCTCACTGGGCGGTATCGCCGCTTTCTACTCGATCATTCACATCCCACCGGTGCAGCGTCCGGCCGTGTTCGCGGAGATGTGGCGCGTGCTTCGTCCGGGAGGAGCAATTCTGATCGCGTTTCACCTCGGCGACGAGGTTGTCCACCGTGACGAGTGGTGGGGACACCCCATCTCGCTCGACGGTTACTTGCTCAAGCGGCCCGAGCTCGAGGAGGAGATACGAGAAGCGGGCTTTCACATCGTGGAGAGCCGGGAGCGCGACCCCAATCCCGCCGTCGAGAATCCCACCCGGCGGGCCTACATACTGGCTCAGAAGCCGGCCGGCAGGGCGCCGCGGCCTGAGTAGCAGAGAGCTTTAGCTCGCCGCGAACCGCGAGCTAAAGCTCTCTGCTACGTCCCCGGTGCCCGATAGCCGGGACCCAAGTCCCGGCGCCGGCGGGACTCCTTCCCCTACTCCCAGATCCGCGAGCAGGTCACACTGTGGATCGCTAGGGGGAGATACCCATCATGTTGTTCGACGCCGCCTTCCACCTCCAACTGATCGCGAGCCTGCGGCAGCGGTTTGCCCGGGAAGAGGGGCAGGACATGATTGAGTACGCGCTGCTGGCAGCGCTCATCTCGATCGTGGCCATTGCCATCATCATCCTGATTGGTCCGTATCTGCAGGACATCTTCCAGGACGTCGTCAACGGCCTGGCCTCGGCCGCTCCCGCCGTCCAGCACTGATCGCCGGCCGCACCTCCGCGGTCAACCTCCCTCGGGTTCGTGGGAGTGAGTCGGCATCTGCCGGTGTTCCGGGCGCAGCATCCGTGATTTCCCTCATGACGTGAGGTTCCCATGGCAGTAGAGTAGGGTCCACAGGAGGATCCGATATGACCGGGCAACGCACCCTGCTCACCGTGGCCGGACTCGTCGCGGTCACGATGTCACCCCCACTCGCAGTTGCCGGCACGCCCGCCATGACATCCGGGCAGTTGGTACAGAGCACAATGCACGCCATGTCCGCGCTGCATGGCCTTCACAGCGAGACCAATGTCCATCTCATCGGACCACCCGCCGGGGGCACAGGCAGCGAAGACATCAAGGCTCATGTCAGCCTCGATTGCGTCATCACGTACGCCGGCTCGAAAGGCATGGCCGCCATCCGCGCATCCGTCCAGGGAACGGTTGTGCCGGCCGGCGCCAAAGCCTCTCGCCCTTTCAACATGCGCTACATCCTGCTGGCGTCCAGCGGTCCGAACGGCTCAAGTCAACACCTCTCTCTGTGGGAACGCGATGTGATGGCGGGTACGGGCTGGCACTCCCCTCACACATCCATGCAATCTCCTGCCTATGCCGCCTTCGTCAATGCGCAGGAAGAGGGTTGTCCCGCGGGGATCGCGGCGCTCCATGCCATCCAGGGCGCTCGTAGCAAAGCGCCTGTGATGACCGGGACCGGCGGCCGTCGTGACTGGAGCGTGAGCGGTACCTCGGGGAATCTGGTGGCAGGCCGTTTCACCATCCGGCTACTCATCGCTCCTGCGACCTACCGGCTCTATCGGGCGACGCTCCAACTGCGCCAATCGGTCAGAAACACACCGACAATCATCCGGCAAGACACCACGACCGTGTATTCAGGCTACGGTGAGAGGCTCACCATCACGGCACCAAAGCCGGGGTCCCGTACGCCGTGACGGAGTCCCCACCTTCACCCGCCAGCCGGGCGAAGCGATCCACCCGTGGGCTGAACCTGCCGGGCGTGCTCCTGCTGCTCGGTGGCCTGCTGGCCATCGCGGGAAGTTGCAGTGCCATCGCCCTGACACAGCTCGATCGGCGTGGCGGGGTCACACCCTGGCCATACTTCGCCGTGCCCGGGCTCATCCTTGCCGGCCTGTATCTCTTCGGTACCTGGCACGCGTGGCAAACCGGTCGCGGCCCAGTCGTCCTCGCCGTCATCCTCATCCCAGTTTCCGGCGTCGTATCGATCTTCGAGAGCGTGACCCTGGGGTACGTCTGTCTGAATTACGGGGCGAATCCCATGCTCATGACCGGCTGCAAGGGCCTCATTCCCAATGGCCGGCTCGCCTCGGTGGCCGTCATCAGCCTCACCACCTGCGTTCTGATCGCCCTATTGGCGGCTCTGACCTCTGCGGTCATGGCATGGCGTGCGCGGTGGCGTTGGCGTCACGAGTAAGGCCCGCCCCGATTCCCACACCTCGTCCAGGGCACGGAAAGAATCTCGGCTCCTCCGGCACTCGATCTCTATACTCGCCGTAGGCGGACCGCCATGCCCTTTCGCATGCCTCATCAGGAGCTCGTGGCACGGTTCCACCGCCGGATGGGGATCCCGGCTCCCCAGCAACCGACACCGTTGTCGAGCGAGCGAGCCGAGTTGCGGGCCAGGCTCATGGACGAAGAGGCAGCGAAGTCTCGCGATGCCGTGGCCCGGCAGGACACGCACGAAATGATTGACGCGCTGACGGACCTACTGTCTGTCACGCTGGGAGCTGCGGTTGAGATGGGCGTCGACCTGGCGCCGTTCTTTGAGGAGGTGCATCGAACGAACATGCAGAAGATTCCGGCTCCCCACGGAGGAAAGAGCATCAAGCCTGACGGCTGGTCCCCGCCCGACATTGCGGGCGTCCACGAACGATGGATGGCCACCAGCCGGAGCCTGCTGCGCAAGGTAGACTGCGTGCGAATACCGGTGGCAGAACTCGATGCGGGTCTTGCCTTCTACCGGGATCAATTGGGACACGCCTTACTGTGGCGAAACGAGACGGCAGCGGGGCTGCGCTGGCCCGAGTCCGATGCTGAGATCGACCTCCACCTGGAGCCCCAGGGGACGGATGCGTCGGGTCATGCCGTAGGAGTGAGTCGTACGCCGAGCGCCCCGGATCGCATGGCCGACGAATAGCGCATCCTGACTGCCGGGGCATGCCGTCCGCCGTCTATGATGAGTGCACAAGAAGGCATCTGGTCCCTGCCACTCATCAGCCAGCACATGGGAGGACACAGTGGACAGAAATGAACTGCGCGAAGAGTTGTTGGCCGTCCTGGCGGCAAACCGTGAGTTGACCGGGGAGCAGGACGAGGCGTTGGTCGAGAGTTTTCTCGCCAGGCTGGAGGCGACGCAGCCACACCGGCCACTTATCCGATTGCGTGAGATCTACGAGCAACTCGTGCCACTGACGTTCCCCACCGTCCTCGTTATTGCCGCGGCCCAGGGGGTCACCCTCTTCACACTGGGCGCGTACTTGCTCCAGCGGCTGGACTTTTACTACGGTGCCGACGGCTTTGTGCAGGCCTGGGTCGTGTTCGGTTTCATGTGGCTCGCCGAGGTTCTTGTCACCATCGCCGTGCTCTCTATCCTGGCTCCCCGGGAAAAGCCGGCACCTGGGCGCAGCACGGCAGGCCGGCGCCTCCAGCTGTAGTTTCGGCGCCAGACCCGATCCGGGCACCTACATTGTTCCCGTCGTCGCACCCCTCGTGGATGCGTTGGTTCGGCTGTCACGACGTTCGCTCGTCCCCGCAATCGTTCCGCCCGGCATCCGCCGGCGGATCAGGTCGTCGGCTCCCACCTGCTGTTTGGTGATCGCAGCCACGCACGCATCCCGCGTGCGGCTACAGGCGCGATGTCACAGGTAGGGTCCGGCACCGGTTCGCCGCCCTCCCAGCTGCTTGACTATGAGGAGTGCATTACACTCGTTGTAAGTATGACTTCTTGAACTGGTAATGAATCTCCCGGACGGGGTTGGATAGTCGGCAAGATAAGGAAGCCCATGGACACGACAATCACAGAGAAGGGGCAGGTGACGATTCCCGTCGCCGTGCGCCGGGCGCTCGGTCTCAAGCCGCGCGACCGGGTTCGGGTGGAATACGATGCCGAGCGCGGCGTTGCCACCCTTCGACCTGCTCCGTCCCGCATCGCGGACATCTACGGAGCAGTAACACCGCGCCAACGTCCGGAGGACTTTACGGCGCGGCGTGCGGAGTTCGAAGACGGCATCGCCGACGACGCGATGCAGCGGCCCTAAACCACCGCATTGTCTCGCCGTTTCATCGACACCAACGTCCTGCTGCGTGTATTGACGCGTGACGACGAGAGCAAAGGGGCCGCTGCACTCATGCTGCTGCAGCGGATCGAGCGGGGAGAAGAACGGGCCGTAACCTCCCCGCTCGTCATCTTCGAGGTCATTTACACCCTGCAACGGTCCTACCAGGTTCCGCGTGAGCGGGTCAGGCAGCTCGTGGTGCCTATCATCGCGCTGCGTGGTTTGGAGATACCGGGAAAATCTGTCTTCGTCCGCGCCCTCGATCTGTACGTGCAGGCACGGATTTCCTTCGCCGATGCCTACAACGCTGCCTACATGGAGTCCCGCGGGATCGACGAAATCTATTCCTGGGACACGGACTTCGACCGTTTAGCAGGAATCGTGCGAGTGGACCCTTGATCTCGGTTCCGTCCTCGAGACCGACTTGCCCGGTACGGTCCCTGCAGACCCTATCTGCAAAGGAGATCGCATGGAAACCCCGGAGCCGGACAACGAGGAACTGCAGTCGGAAGAGTATTACGCCGAGCTGGCCGTCCATCGTTCGCGTGGTGACGCCAACGCCGCCAACGCGGAGGGCACCATCTATCCGCGGGGCGAGCCCATCGAAGCGACCGGACAGTATGCCGATCGGCATGTCGACGAGGACGAGTAGGCAACCACTGTCACAAAAGAGCACGGCAGGGCTGCGGAGAGCCGTCTCTTTCTAACGGATCACGTATATTCTGTGGGCCGGCGCGAGTCCGTGCCGGCTGGAGGGGAGGACGTGATCCGAGACGATCGCCTGACGCCGGAGCTTGTCGTCGACCTGCCCTGGATACGCGAGGTCCAGCTGTCGCCGCAGGGGCTTATCGCCTACGTGCTCGCGCCCTTCGGCAAGAAGGAAGAGCACGAGCAGAGCGCCATCTGGGTGGTGCCGGCCGATCCCGCCGGCGGGGAGCCGCGCCAATTCACGGCCGGCGACGCCCACGATCATCAACCGCGCTGGTCGCCGGACGGCACCCGGCTGGCCTTTCTCTCCGATCGCCGGGAGCGCGGCACGGCGCACATCTACGTCATGCCGGCCGACGGCGGTGAGGCGATCGCTCTCACCGAGGGCAAGAAGGGAATCACCGACTTCCAGTGGTCCCCGGACGGCACCTGCATCGCCTACACCGGTCCCGACGAGCCGACCGAGGACGATGAGCGGCGTGAGAAGGAGCGGGATGATCCCGCCGTCTTCGGCGAGCGCTGGCCATTCGACCGGCTGCGTGTCATCGCGTATCCGGATGGTGAGCCGCGCACCCTGATCGACGGTGATCGTCACGTCGAGAACTTCTGCTGGCACCCGGATGGACAATCGCTCGCGTGCGTGGTGCGCCCGACGCCGGAGCTGAATGCCCGGCTGGGCCCCGGCACGATCCTAAACGTCCCCCTGACCGACGGCACCGAGCAGGAGATCGCCTGCATCACGGGACAGGCGGCTGGTCTCACTTACGGTCCGGACGCCCGATGGTTGCTGTACCAACGTCCCGCCTCTGAATTCCACCAGAGCTCGTCGTCCATCTGGCGCCTCCCGGCGTCCGGCGGGGAGCCGGAACGGCTGTGTGGCGGCGAGGTGAACTGCGCCTTCAATCTCAGCCGGCCGCTGGGCGGCAATCGCCTCGCCTGTCTGGTGGCCGAGGGACTCGACACCGATGTCGCCTGGCTCGATGCCGAGACCGGTCACGTCGAGAGCATCTACCGGCCGCCGCAGGGCACCATCGACGACGCCGCGCTGATCATGCGCGACGGACACCCCCTGATAGCCGTGGCGCTCAGCCTCCCCGACCATCCTGGCGAGATCGACGCCGGAGATCCAGCCGGGGAGCTGACCCGTCGCACCGCACATCATCCCGAGCTGGAAGGAATGACCTTCGGCCGCCAGGAGGACTTTCACTGGACCGCTCCCGACGGCCTGGAGCTGGACGGCATTCTGATCCGGCCGGTCGGTGACTCCACGTCCCGCCCGGCACCGACCGTCGTTCTCGTGCATGGCGGACCGTACGGTCGCTGGGAGCGTGACTTTCACCTCAGCTGGGGTGACTGGGGACAGTGGCTCGCCACGGCGGGCTATGCGGTCCTCATGCCGAATCCGCGGGGCGGTTTCGGACACGGTGAGACCTTCGCCGCCGCGGCGCGAGGCGATGTAGGCGGGGCGGACTGGCTCGACGTGCTTTCGGCGGTTGATGCGGCGGTGGAACGGGGTATCGCCGACCCGGAACGGCTCGGCATCGGCGGCTGGAGCCAGGGCGGCTTCATGACCGCCTGGGCCGTGACGCAGACCAACCGCTTCAAGGCAGGCGTCGACGGCGCCGGCCCAACCGAATGGGGCTGGATGGCGGCCACCAGCGACATGGGGAGCTTCGAGGCGGAACTGGGCGGCAGCACGCCCTGGGAGGGACGCGGTCCGCATCGCCATGCCGAGATCAGTCCTCTCTCCTTTGCCCGTCAGGTCACCACACCGCTCCTGATCGTCCATGGCGAGAACGATGAGCGCGTCCCGCTCAGCCAGGCCACCAGCTTCCACCGGGCCCTGCGCGAGAACGGCGCTCCCGTCGAGATGGTGATCTACCCGCGTGAACCGCACGGCATCCGCGAACGCAACCACCAGATCGACCTTCTGCGGCGCGTCCGGGACTGGTTCGATACGTATCTGCTGGACTGAGTTCAGTCCCACCGGCCCGGTCCGAAAGGCGGCTTGACCTTTTGGTCAAAGTCGCCCGGGATAGTCTCACCTTTCGGAGATGTAACGGTGCGCGATTCCTCTCTCCCCGTGCGGCCGTAACCCACTGCGTATGAAGAGGTCAAAGATCACTTCCCACCCTGGGGCTCATCACCACACGAAAGGAGTTACGCATGAAGGCACTCTCTCGCCGGCTTGTCGCACCATTCCTCTCTCTGCTGCTCCTGCTCCCTCTCGGAAGCAGCAGTCTTGCCGCCTCCTCCCCGGCGAACGTCCGGAGTCACGCCGGGCGGATGGCCGCGGTCACCATCTCCATCACCACGACCGGCACGGTCTGGGGCAAAGTCACGAGCAAGTACACGGTCAAAGGGCGGACCACCACCCGCTCCTGTGCGACGGCGACCTGCACTCTGCGTGTCCCACGTGGCGCGACCCTGCATCTGTCTCAGTCGCCGATCGATAGCTCGACCTGGCCGTTCAAGGACTGGAAGGTCACGGTCAATCACCGGACCAGCACCATGATGGGCAGCGCGATCTCGGTCAAAGTCAGCGGGATCGTCCGCGTGAAGGCAATCTACGTGGTGGCAGGCGGGTCGGGCTACGGCTCGGGAAGCGGTTCCGGCGGCTCCGGGAGCGGCGCCGGCTGGCCGTGATCCGGCCTCTGAACACCTGACGCACTCTCTACCTCCTCCGGACGGAGCGGCGCACGGCCTCCCCTGCGCCGCTCCGCCGTTCTCCTCGACGGCAAACGGTGGTACGCGTCTTGCGGCGTTGCCTTGGTACCAGACGTGGTAGGGCTTCAGCCCGCCCTCCGCAACGAACCCGGCACCTGACCGAAACTGCCGCGTGAACGCCTCGTCTGCCGAGTTGAGGCCAACAATGGGAGGAGCCGGCCATGAGCGAATCCCGCGCTCCGCACGATCTCCCCGATGCGCTTGCCGCGAACCGGGAAGACCTCCGGCGCCGTTCCCGGGCCGAGCGCATCCACCCTCTCTGGCTCTGGATCGGCATCCTGGCCGGCCCGCTGTCCTTTCTCATGGTGCGAGTCGCCGGCATCGTCCTTCTCTCCCACGGGTGCGGGCAGACAGCCACCAGGTCCGTCCTTGGCCTCTCCTCGCCGCAGCTCATCACCACCGGAGTCACGATCCTGGGCGTCCTCATCACGCTGGCGGCGGGCCTGCTCTCCTGGCGCATCTGGCGGCGGACGAGCCTGGCCGAAGATGAGGTCTCGGCCGGAAACATGCCCCGCGTGCCCTTCTGGGCGCTGGGCGGCATGCTGCTCAACGCCTTCTTCCTGCTCTTCATCCTGGTCACCGGCGGCACGGCGCTCGTGCTGAGCGCGGGCTGCCCGTAAGGTGCGGACGCTCCTCGCCGCCGCCGTCCTGGTGGTGCTGGCCGTCATCGCCGGCTTCCTCATCTATGCGCACGTCACCTATCCGACAACCTCGGCCGGCAACGTCCTCGCCGATCTGGTCTCGGCCGAGCAACACCCGCACATCTCCCTGCACGGCGAGACCATGGCCTTTCTGCCCTACTGGCGCCTGGACAACATCCAGTACGCCCGCTACGACCTCCTCTCGGAGGTCAACTTCTTCAGCCTCACCATCGGACCCGACGGGCACATCGTCCAGATCATCGGCAATCAAACCGAGCCGGGCTGGCGCTGGTGGAACACGCCCCAGGTCGAGGACCTGATCCCCCGAGTGCAGATCGCCGGTGCCACCTTCGGCCTCACCCTCGCCATGCTGAACAACAGCGACATCCGGTCCTTCCTGGCCGGCCCGAGCGCGCAAGAGAATCTGATCGCCGACACGGTGGCGCAGGTCCGGGCCCGCCGGCTGAACGCGATCACCCTGGACGTTGAGTATGCCGGCACTCCGCCCGCCGTGGACCGCCGCGAGTTCACTTCCTTCGCGGAGCGCTTTTCCCTGGCCCTGCGGCAGCGTGCACCGGGCGTCCAGCTCAGCCTGACGCTCCCGCCCGAGGCCGGCCGGGACCGCGGCCTCTTCAACCTCCCCGCTCTGGCTCCCCTTTTCGACCGTTTCATCGGCATGACGTACGACTACTACAACTCCAGCACTGCCGTGGCGGGACCGGAGGCACCGATGCGCGGGTTCTCGCCGCACCGGTACATCTTCGACGTCACCACTGCCTACCGGGACTATCTGCTCGCCATTCCACGCACGAAGATCGTGATGGGCATCCCGTATTCCGGCTGGGACTGGGCCGTGCGCAAGGGGAAAGGACTACTGCGCCCCGTCCTGCCGCCGAGTAATCCCCACAGCTACGCCGCCATCCTCTCCTACGGCAGGATGCGCAGCTTCGCGGCGCTCAACGGGGCGCAATGCCGGTGGATCAAAGACGCGGAGGAGCCGCACTGCTGGTACACGGACGGCACGGGCACCCGGCACTCGGTGTGGTTTGAGAACGACCGCTCGATTGCGGTGAAGGACGCCTACGCCCGCGCGCAGGGCTTCGCCGGCATCGCCATCTGGGTCCTCGGCTACGACAGCAAGTATCCCAACCTGTGGGACATCCTGCGCCGGACGCTCCAGCGATGACGGTTAGCAGTCGCGTCTCGTGTGAATGACGTCCGCCGTTACCAGCTGTGTCGTCACGGCTGAGTCCGCTCATCTGGAACCGCGGGGCGTGGATGATCCGATCATCCTCCCGGAGGCTAGGGGGGACTGGTTATTCCCGGCGTTGACTCCAGCCGCTTCTGAGGCCGGAGACCGAGACCAACTCGCAGACGCTTAGGAATGCCTTTCCAAACTTGTAGGGCTGGTACGTGACCGGGCGGCCGCTCTGCAGTCGGGACTTGAAGTACGCGCGCGCCCCGCGAGTGACCATGCCCGGTCCGGGCCCGCCTACCTCGAGCGCTTGCGCACGGAGGCCACTGGCAGGCGACCAGCCTCACCGTGTATAGTCCTCATCGCTGCGTCTTCACAGATGCGACGACTTGACCATTGAGGAGAATAAACGTCTATGAAGACGCAGTTACCGGTTGGACTGCGGATCTTGGTCATGGGTGCGGCGGTTGTAGCGCCGCTCGCGACCGGGCGGTCCCTTGCCTCGCCGGCCACGCCCGCCCCTGCCGGTCTCAGCGTCTTCCATGGCAACCCGGCCCACACGCCACTCTATCTCGCTTCCTATCGTCGATTCCGCCACGCGGCTAGAGATCCGCGGCGGCGTCTGCCGGCCCACAAGCACCGCTTCCGTGCTTCGCTCAGCTCCGCCTGTGCGCCCGGATGGACCTGCCGCGATATCGGCACACCGCTGACAGCTGGCGGTGACTCCTTCGATGGTACGACCTGGACGCTCGAGGGGAGTGGGGATCTCGGTGGGTCTAGCGACAGCTATCACTTCGTGTGGCAGAACTGGGGGAACGCTAGCACCGCGACGGCCACGGCTCACGTTGCCTCCATCACGGGGACAGGCGCGGACGTCTCGGCCGGCGTCATGATGCGGGATGGCACCGACCCAACCGCCAACTTTTATTCGGTCAGCATCACGGCAGGCAACCAGATTCATGTCTGGTACCGCAATACGTTTGGTACCTCGGTCGTCTCCGCCCCGGTGCCCAGCGGGACAACCGCCGCCTACATTCAGATCCAGCGAACTGGCTTCCTCTTTACGGCAGCGACCTCATCCACCGGCGCGCCGGGCAGCTTTACGACGGTTCCCGGTACAGCGATCGGTGTCGATATGGCAACCACCTTGGCCGGCCTCTACGTGACAAGCGGTGACAGCAGTCTCACGACAGCCACCTTTGATGGGGTCAGCACGAGTGGCGGAGGAACACCGGTCACAGACTGCCCGAGCAATTGGGCCTGCCAGGATATCGGCAATCCTACGCCGGCCGGGACGCAGCACGCGACAGTCGATGGGTCGGCATGGGCACTCGACGGCCGGGGCTACGGCCTCCTCTATAACTCCGGCAGCGGCAACAGTAACGACCAGTTCCGCTATGGATACCAGTACTTCAATGGGGGCGGTGCGATCACCGCGCGCGTCACCTTCAACACGCAGCAGGTCAACGGGAGCGAAGAAGAGACGGGGCTGATGTTCCGGCAGAGCACCGCCGGGGCCAGTCAGTACTACGGCATCTTTGCCCGCGGCGGGTCGGGTGTCGCGGTCCAGTTCCGCGGGTGCGGCTATGCACCGACCTGTGACCTGAACACCCCATCCAGTTGCTACGACAGCAGCGCCACGCTGCCGATTTATCTGCGCCTGACGTGGTCCGGAGGCAATACCTTCACCGCAAGCGATTCCCCGGACGGCATCACCTGGAAGACGATTCCGTGCCCGGTCAGTAACGGCGCCGGCACCATCCTCTGGCCATTCAGCAATGTCGCGTTGGGAGGACTGGTCAATGCGACCGCAACCCACCCGACGCTCGGCACCTTCGACAACGTGTCGGTCCAGGGTGGCCTGGGACCGACGGCGCCCGAAGTGGGCAGCCCGACCGAGCATGGCACCACCTGCGACTGCGGCCAGCCGGTCAACATGGCGACCGGCTCCTTCTGGCACACCTTCAGTGACATCGCGATCCCGGGCCGGGGCCTCCCGCTGGATCTGACGCACACGTATCGCTCGCTCCTGGTGAGCCAGGATAGCCCGCTCGGATTCGGCTGGACCGACAGCTACAACATGTTCCTCTCCTCCAACGCCGATGGCTCGATCGGCGTCCACGAGGAGAGCGGCACCGTCGTGACCTTCGCTTCGAATGGATCCGGATACCAAGCGCCTAGCCGCGTCCTGGGCACATTGACAACTAACAGTGACGGCACTCTCACCTTCAAGCGGAATGACCAGACCAGCTACGTGTTCTCCGCACCGACGCCGTCGACCGCCGGGCGGCTCCTGAAAGAGATCGATCGCAACGGGTACACGACGAGCCTCAGCTATAACGGGAGCGGCCAACTCACCACAGTGACCGACCCGGCGGGCCGGACCCTCTTCTTCACGTACAATGCTGCCAACCGCATCCAGAGTGTCGCCGATCAGAGCGAGCGGCAGGTGTCGTTTGGGTACGACAACAACGGCAACCTCACGACGGCGACCGACACGCGGAACGGTACTTGGTACTTCACCTACGACGCCAACCACGAACTGCTCACGATGGAGGATCCCCGCCAGTACGCCCTCCACGGACCACTCTCCAGCGGGCCGGTCGCCACCAACGTCTATGACGACGTGGGGCGCGTGACGCAGCAGACGGATGCCATAGGGCGGGCGACACAGTTTGCCTACGCGATGAATAGCGACGGGACACATCGGACGACCATCACCGATCCCAAGGGGAACGTGACGGTTCAGGTCTACCAGAACAACGAGCTGGTGTCCCTGACGAAGGGTGAAGGGACCTCCCAGCAGGCCACCTGGACCTACACCTATGATCCCGCGACCCTCGGCGTCACCTCGGTCACCGATCCCAACAATCACACCTGGAACTACGCCTGGGACTCCAACGGGAGTCTGCTCACGACAGCACAGCCCCTTGTGAGCGGGGAAAGTTCGCGGCGCACGACCACTTACACCTACAACGCCTTCAACGAGCCACTCACCATCCAGGATCCGTCCGGCATCACCACGACGCTCACCTATGATGCCAACGGCAACCTCGAGACGATCTCGCGTCCCCTGAACGGGATGCAGCCATCAGCGCCGACGCGCACACAATCCGGCATTTGCATCGGATCGTGCCCGACGCCCACCCCGACCCCCACACCGTTTGAGGGCAAGAGCACGCCGACGCCGACACCCCGCGCGACCGCCACCCCCACGCCGCGTCCCACGGCCACGAGCACGCCTCGCCCCACCGCCACGAGGACCCCGCTTCCCACCCCCACGGGTACGCCCCTTCCCACGGCGACCAATACGCCTCTCCCGACCCCAACGAACACCCCCCTCCCGACCGCCACCAACACGCCGGCGCCCACCGCCACCAATACCCCGCTGCCCACCGCAACCGCCACCAGCACGCCAACCAACACGCCAACGCCGCTGCCGACGCCCACCCTGGGGCCGTCATCAGCCTGCACCGTGTCGACACCGACACCGCCCTCGACCACGAGCCAGGTCATCACCTTCCAGTACGGGGACAGCACCCACCCCGGCGATGTGACTGGCTACGTCGATCCCAAAGGCAACACCACGACCTTCCAGTACGACAGCAATGGCGATCTCACCCAGGTCTGTGATCCCCTCGGCAACGAGACCACGTACGGGTACGACGGCATGGGCCGGATGACCTCCATGGTCAGCCCCAAGGGCAACGCCCCCGGCAGCAATCCAGCGTCCTTCACGTCGAGTTACATCGATAACGCCGCCAACCAGGTCACGCAGGTGACCGATCCCCTCGGCCACATCACGAGCGACCAGTACGATGAGAACGGCAATCTGATCCAGACCACCGATCCCCGCACCAACCTCACGACCTATGGGTATGATGCCGACAACGAGCTCACGAGCGTGACCCGGGCGAACACCCCGCCGCTGACCTATGGGTATGACGGGGACGGCAACCTCCAGACCGAGTCCAACGGCCTGAGCAAGACGACGACCTACGGGTACGATCCGCTGGACCGCCTGAGTTCGGTCACCGATCCCCTCAGCCGGACGACGGCCTACGGATACGATGGCGCCGGCAACCTCACCTCGGTCCAGGACGCCCTGCAGCGGACCACGACCTACGGCTACGACGCCGTCAACGAGCTGACCTCAATCACCTACTCGGACGGGACAACCCATAACGTCTCCTACGGCTACACCCCGGATGGACTGCTCGCCAGCATGACCGACGGGACGGGGTCCAGCTCCTTCCTCTATGACTCTCTGAATCGCCTGGTGCAGGCCACCGATGGGGCGGGCCAGGTGGTTAAGTACGGTTACGACCTCGCCAACAACCTGACGAGTCTCACCTACCCCAATACCGAGGTGGTCAGCCGAGGCTACGATGCCGACAACCGTCTGACGAGTGTCGCTGACTGGCTGAGCCACACAACCTCGTTCGGCTACGACCCGAACAGCAATCTCACCAGCGAGACCTACCCTAACGGGACGGCTGCCAACTTCTCCTTCGATAACGCCGACACCCTGACCCAGATCGCCGACACGAAGGGTGGCGCCCCCTTGTGGACCTTCGGCTACACGCGCGATCCCAACGAACAGGTCCAGACCAGCACCGATCCCTTGCAAAGTGCAACTCACACCTACAGTTACGATGCCCTCAACCGTCTGACCGGCGACAGCCAGGGATCCAACAACACGACGACCTGGGGGTACGACAACGCCGACCAGCTGCAGACGGTGACGAACACGGCGGCCAACACGGCCAGCACCTATCAGGACGATCCGGCTGGCGAGCTGACAAGTCTGGTCACGACCACGGGGAGCACCACCACCCAGAACCTGACTGTGGGGTACAACGCCAAGGGAGACCGGACCAGTCAGAGCGACAGCGTGAGCGGGACGAGCACCAGCTTCGGCTACAACCAGGCCGATGAGCTGACGGGCTTCGCCCGCGGGAGCACCACGGCGAATTACGCCTACGACGGGACCGGATTGCGCATGAGCAAGACCGTGAACGGGACGACCAGCCAGACCACCTGGGATCGGGCAGAGGGGATGCCGCTGGTCCTGGTTGATGGCAGCACCAGCTACCTGACCGGTCCGGATGGTCTCCCCCTCGAGCAGATCGACGGGAGCGGCAATGCTCTCTACGACTACCAGGACCAACTGGGCAGCACCCGGGGGATGGCCGATAGCAGCGGGAATGTCATGGCCACCTTCAGTTACGACGCCTATGGCAACCTGACAAGTGCCACCGGGACGGTCACCACCCCCTTTGGCTATGCCGGCCAGTACACGGACGCCGAGTCGGGTCTGCAGTACCTGCGGAACCGGTACTACGATCCCAGCACGGAGCAGTTCCTGACTGTCGACCCGCTGGTCGGGCAGACTCAGCAGCCGTATGGCTATGCGGGGGACAACCCGGTGAACTGGGATGATCCCTCCGGCCTGTGCTCGTTAGGGCCAATAAAGACGCCATTCTGGGGTAGAGGACCGTGCTTCCATCTGCCAAACCGAGGACCAGACTACGTGACTGTTCAAGTTCAGGTGGGACCTATCGTAGGGGCGCAGGCCGGCGTGACCGTCACCCGCTACGGGCAGATCTACGGCGATGCGGGCGCGAATGTCGGCACACCGGGGCTCGCCGTCACCGGAGGAGCGGGGTGGATCAACCAGGCGCAGCCTCCATTGCCGTGCCAGATCAACGCTTTTGTGGGGGGCTGGAGCGTTTCGGGGAGCGTGACCCTCGACGCCGGAACCGGCGTCACGTGGGGTCAGCCGTGGGAGCCTTTTGGCTGGAACACGCCGAGCATGAAGCAGAGTGACTTCGCTTACGAGGCACTTTTTGGCACACCTCAAGCCGGGATTTCTGACACGTATGCCGTCAACCGATTTCCCTGGTCTCGCTCCCCCTGGCGATTACCTTGATGCCACGAAACGAGGACACGCCTACTCTGACCACGTGGCCACGGGCGTCTGCTCCGGCGGCGCTCAAATGGTGGAACCGCCTCACGCTTGCACTGCTGGCTGTATTCCTCGTGGCGGGCGCGACGACGCGAAGTAAGAGGCCGGCGGGCGTTGTTCTAGTGCTGGGCGGGCTCGTTCAGGTGGTGTTCGGCCTAGCCCTAGTGCTCAACTACAGAGAGTTCACCGACAGAGTGGCTCACTACTATGCGCATCGTCCACTCATGCTAGGGGGGCACATTCTTAACCGCAGTGTGAAGCTGACCCGCATCGAGGGCCTCGCGATGGTATCCGCGGGGCTCGTGCTGTCCTCCCTCGGGGTACTTCTTCTCGTGACATGATCTGTCTCGCCAAACGGCGACTTACTGACCTTTGGCGAATTGACGGCGCGGGAAACGTGGCTGCGACCGTGAGCTACGATGCCTGTGGCAACCTGACAAGTGCCACCGGGACGGTCACCACCCCCTTTGGCTATGCCGGCCAGTACACGGACGCCGAGTCGGGTCTGCAGTACCTGCGCAATCGCTACTACGATCCGAGCACGGAGCAGTTCCTGACCGTGGATCCCCTGCAGGCGCTGACCCAGCAGCCGTACGGCTATGCGAGCGACAGTCCAGTGAACTGGGACGATCCGGAGGGACTCACCTCGGCCGGTGTTTGTGTATCCGGTCTGGGCGGGTGGGCTTACGGCACTTACAACTCGGCCTGTCTGCAGGTGGTTACTGGTGGCAATGTCGTCAGTGACGTGGTGGGTACGCTCGAATGTCTCGGAGGTCTGCTGTCGTCGTGCCTCACCGAACTGGGCCGCGTCGAAACGCTGGGTGCAACCTGGACAACCGGAGGAGGTGCGCAGACGCCGGCAGCTGGCGCAAGTCTCGGCGTTCAAGTCACGAATGCCACGTCTCTCTGTGATCTCGGGGGCTGGTTTGCGTATGGCGGAGGCAGTGCCTTTGAGCCGGTGACTGTGGGGGTAGGTGGCTTCGGTGGACTGGCGGGGAGGATTCTAGGCGGAGAGCTCGATCTTGGTGGAGGGGCCGACTTTCCGGTCCCGGGCGAACTGCACGGAGGGATGAGCTACACGTGGACAGAGACGATCTGGACCCGTCACCGCCCGGGGAACAGGCGTCCACACGAATGACCGGTGCGGGAATCGTGCCATCCATGATGCGGTCCAACCACGAGTTTGAGACCCCGCTGTCTCCGACCGAGGTTGTACGGCGTATCGAGAGTCTCACCGCGCCTCCAGGGAACGCCTTCACTCGGCGGCTAGGGATGAATATGGACTACCCGTTGCGCGGCTATGTGACACCGGGCGGGTTCAGAATCACTCGCAACACCAAAGGGTTAAATAGTTGGCGTCCTGTCGCTGAAGGCGCCGTTTTGGGCAGGCCGAGCGGCAGCCTGGTGACAGTCAACTTTCGGCTCGACGAGCGAGTCCGAATAGTGCAGATAAGCTTTCTAGCTGTCTGGGCCAGTTTGATGACCCTCGTCAGCGCGACGGCCATCGTGTCCGGCCGCCTAAGTGCGCTCATGCCGGTCGTAGTTCTGGTCCTTATCGCCGGACAAGCGATTGCCGCGTATAGGGCTGGTCGCCTCAGCGGAGGCAAGCAGCGAGCCGAGATTCTGGACATCCTTTGCCAGCGACTTGACCTACACCGAGTTGAAACGCAGGGGTGAGAGTCGTCCTACCACGCACCTTGACGACTATCGATGGGCCGGGGACCATGGCTGAGATTTTTAGCTACGATGCCTATGGCACCGTGACGGGGGCCACCGGGACAGTCACCAGCCCCTTTGGCTATGCCGGCCAGTACACCGATGCCGAGTCCGGACTCCTGTACTTGCGGAACCGCTACTACGATCCGGAGACCGATCAGTTCCTGACGGTCGATCCTCTGGGGTCGCAGACTCAACAGCCGTACAGCTACGCTACCGACACCCCGCTGAATGTCACGGACCCCTTGGGGCTCTGTGGTTGCGGGTCAGCGGGAGCTACGGGTTCGGGGCCTCTCGGTTGGATTTGGAACTGGATTCAGCAGCATGCTGGCGAAATCTCCTTGCTAGCTGGTGTTGCCGGTGTTGCTTTGACCAGCGTTGCCCCCGAGTGGCTACTGATAGCGCTAACAATCATTGCGATAGGCGCCGGGGTTATTGCCGCCTGGCACGACTATCAAAACGGTGATTACCTGGCAGCGGCTCTCGATCTCGGGGGAGCGGTCACCGGCGTCCGGGCGCTGCAACTACTTGTGAAAGCCGTCAACCTCCTGAGGGAGGGAGTGACCTGGGCCAAACTCGCTGGCTTCATGGAGGAATTGGGGAATGATGAGGGGTTCCTGACGGATCTCCGAGCGGCCGAGCGGAGAGGGCTCGCGGCGGGAGCGGACAAGGAGGCTTCCGACTGGTGGGCATGGAAGAGCAACGATCTTGCCGCGGCGGGGCTCGGTGTTGCGAGGGCTTTTGGATGCTGACTAGGCGCATCGCCGTCTTGGGCAACTGGTTCGCGTGGCTCGGTACGCCTGCGGATTCCCGGGCCGCTGTCGGCCTCGTCGGTGACCTGCCCGGGCGGTTCGCGGAGGACTGCCAGAGCGAGACGATTACCCTCGCGTTCGTTTGGGGCGGCCTGGTCATCGTGTTTGCCCTTGGTGCGATCGCCATAGGCGCAGTGCACTCGGCGATAGCGGGCGGGCACCCGCATGCACTCTTGACTGCCTTTTTCGCGCCCACCATATTTGCACTGACAGGTGTAGTGCTGCAGGGCATCAGAGCGATGGTGGCATCGGTGCTCGTTTCGAAGATCGGCCGAGGAGGTTACTGGGAGCCTCCTCCAATGGTAAGGTGGCTGCTCACACCACGGGACGCCGACCTCCTGGTCCAGCTCGCGGTCGCCGTCCTCTTTGTGCGTGCCAACACCTAGAGCAGAACGCCGATGTCACAACCCTCCCAGCCTGGTGAAAAAGGGGTGGGTAAATTGAAGGACTTCTCGCACTCGAAAGTCCTCCCCACCCTCATGCTCGGTCCTCCCAAGCAGCGCGACCTCGATCGCTGTGTCCTGGTCTCCCTCGACCGCCTGGTCCCTCCCCACCACGTCTACCGTCATCTCGAACGCACGCTTGATCTGTCCTTTGTCCGGGAGTGCGTCGTCCGCGGTCGTCGTGGGAGCGGGGTCTGTCTCAACCGGTTGGTCTGCGCCTGAACGGGCCCGACCCTGGTGGTGCCAGCAGGCGGTCTCCCCTTGGAGCAGATCGCCTCGAACGGGGAAGTCCTCTACTTCTACCAGGATCAGCCGGGCAGCACCCGGGCGCTGCTCAACCAGAGCGGGACCACCGTGGCGACGTTTGCCTACTTCGCCTATGGGACCCTCAAGAGCAGTACGGGGACAACGACCACCCCGTTCGGCTTTGCCGGCCAGTACACAGACAGTGAGTGGGGGCTTCTGTACCTGCGGAATCGCTATTACGATCCCGGGACCGATCAGTTCCTGACGGTCGATCCCCTGTCGTCGCAGACTCAGCAGCCGTATGGCTATGCGGGGGATAACCCAGTGAACTGGGATGATCCCTCGGGGCTATGCAGGGCGGGCTTCGTCAATCTGCCAGTCGGAGGTCGGGGCAGGTGCTCGGATGAGGTCGACCAAGGCATCCGTGAAGGTGCGCATATCGCGCTCGACCTTGCCGCCGTCCCGCCATACACTGCTTACTATGTTTCTTACGAGGTTTCGCGACGCGTCAACAGGTGGGGGGCTCAGCACGGGCCAGCGGCGGTCATTGCGAGCCGTACTGCAACGGCCCCCCTGATTGTCCCCGAAGGCCTGGGACTCGGGGAAGATGTGGTCATCGACTGGATAAAGGGGCATTCGGTGAACAACGAAACCCCTTGCGACGAGGGCAAAGTCGGGTACATCAATCCGCTGCATGCCTACGTGCCTCGCCCCCTCAGGGGGCCTGTCACATATCTGCCCGGCGTGCACCGCGGTGGCGCCGTCGACTGGGAATGGTAGCGTCATGGATGCTCTTCTCAGCATGGGATTCTTGGCGGTCATTGCCCTCGCAGAGTCGATGGGTGCTGCCTTGGGCGGCCTGTGGACGTGGCGGCTTCTACGCCGTCGCGCGGTGAATCCCGTACTGGCGATGATCCTTGCGATCGTCGCGGGCATGATCGCGTTTGGAGGGCCATGGATGGTGCTCGATGTCGTATGGCTTGCCCGGTCCTTTCATCGCCTGTGGGGACGCGCATTCAGGAGGCGGCGGCCAGCGACTTGACAGGGATTCGGCCCGAAGAGGGGCTACGCGGATGTATGCCGGTGATGACCCGATGTTCGCGACTGTCCTAGTCACCCTTCTTATCGGTGCGGTCGTAGCGGCGCGTCGGCTCCGCCCTCGCAACCGCGAGGCCGGACCCCGCGGCGTTGGCCGCGGGGCAGGTAAGCGGAAGGTCGTCGGCATCGCGGCCCGGGGGAAATCGCGTCGAGCTCTGGGAGCCGGCGCCCGGGGATCGACTGCCGCTGATCCCCGGACACACCACGGGAGCCCCCCTGTCCGGAACTGGCTAGCATGAGGGACCAACCAAGGGGGCGGGTGATGACCGAGATGAATGACGATTTACTCCGCGACGCCGCGTCGTACGCCGGCCGCTGGCTCGACTATCAGCAGCGTCTGAAGGAGATTCCGGCGGTCACGATCGCCATCCGGCACGGCGATGACGTGGTTCTGTCGGCCGGATACGGGCACGCCAACCTGGAGACAGGCGTCCCGGTGACACCGGACCACATCTTCCGCGTGGCGTCTCACTCCAAGTGGTTCACCGGAACGGCCATCATGCAGCTCAAAGAGGCCGGCCGGCTGCGCCTCGACGATCCGCTCGGGCAGTACATTCCATGGCTCCAGCCGCCGCTCGCCGCCGTGACCATCCGGCAGGTGCTGAATCATGCCGGGGGCATCACCCGTGACGGCTACGACAACGATCACTGGCAGCTCGAGCACCCCTTTCCCGATGTGGAACAGCTGCGCCGCCTGGTCGAGGAGGGAGGCGAGGTCCTGCCCGCCAACCAGAAGCTCAAATACTCCAACATCGGCTACTCGCTCCTCGGACTGGTGGTCGAGGCGGCGAGCGGTTCTCCCTATAACCGGTACGTGCGGGAGAACATCGTCGATCGCCTGGGACTGCAGAACACCGGGCCGGAGACGAACGAGGAGGCGCGGGAACGCATGGTGACCGGGTATACCTCGCGGGCCCTGCTCGAGCCGCGCCTTCCTTTGCCGGATGCCGACACCCACGCCATGTCGGCGGCGACCGGCTTCTATTCGACCGCGCCCGACCTGACACGCTTTGCCGCCGCGCACTTTCTGGGCAACGACGAGCTGATCTTGGACGAGTCCAAGCGCGAGATGCAGCGCCCCTACTGGCCGGTGCGGGATGCGGACAGTTATGGCCTGGGCATGATGGTGGCGAGAGTCGGCGAGCGCTGGATGCCGGGACATGAGGGCGGCTTCCCCGGCCACGCGACGCGCACCCTGCTGGATGCCGGCCAGCAGCTGGCGGTCTCGGTGCTGACCAGTGACTCGGGAGGTGACGCCGACGCCCTGGCGAAATCCGTGGTCCGGCTCATCGACCTCGCTCTGACGCAAAAGCCCGCCGCGAACCCCACCGAGCTCGATCGCTACACGGGGCGTTTCAGCAGCCTCTGGGGGTACGTGGATATCGTCCGCCTCGGCAATCAGCTCTTCCTCATCTCCCCGGAGAGCGATAATCCGGCCGCCGACGTGACCAGGCTGGAGCCCGTGGAGGTGGACACCCTCAAGATCGAGGAGAAGGAAGGGTACGGCTCCCCCGGTGAGCACGTGCGCTTCATCAGAGACGGCGAGGACGCCGTAGAGCGCGTCACGATTGCCGGGGCAACCGTCTATCCGGAAGGGAGGCGGGAGGAGTATCTCCAGCGGCGCCGCCACGAGCTGGCTGCCCGCTGACGTCTCGGTGCGCAGGGTCAGAGCCGCGATCGCATGATGCCCTGAATGTGGCAAGGGTGCTGTCCGGCCCGGATATTGCGGGCGGAGGGGTCTGAGGATCCTCCGGGCGGGGACACCTCGCCGGCTTCGCCGGGTACTTGAGGCGGCTGCGATGTGCGTGAACTGCGCCCGTTTCCGGGGAGGGCACGGGCGCGACGGGCAACATGGCGTCGGCGCAGATCGATCCGATCTGAGCGTCGTTGCCTCCTGCCTCGATATTCCGATCAGCCGGGCACGCCTGCTGGCAGGCCTCGGGGCCGGCCTTGCCGGACTGGCGACGGGCGGTCTCTGGAGAGCATCCGCTGACGCCGCCGGTCTTCCTTATATCGTGCTCATCGTGCTGGATGGGGCCAGGCCCGAATACCTGGCAGCGCCCGGCCTTCCGCACGTCGCCGGCCTCATCCGGCATGGGACGCAGTACACCAATGCCTTCGCCGGCATCCTGGAGTCGGAAACTCCGTCCGCCCACGTCAGCATCACCACGGGTTCAGAGCCGCGGCTGACCGGGATTCCGAGCTTCTGGTGGGGGACGCGGAAAGGCCGGAGGGTGAGCCTCTTCAGCCCTGACACGGTTCGCGCCGGGGAGATCGAAAAGATCATCCGGCGCTCCCGAACCCCCACCCTGGCCGGCATGGTGCACGCGCAGTCCCGCAGCGCCAAGGTCGTGGCGCTGTCGGGCAGCAAATACTACGCCGCCGATGCCATCGGCGGTCCGGATGCCGACGTCACCATGTACTTCAGCGGTACCAGCAACGGGCACTACGCCCCCACCTACATCCCGGGCCATGCGCCGCCCTCCCGGCTGCTCAACAATCAGGGACTGACGGCCAGGACGACGCGTCTGCCGCTCGGCGTGGAGAATCACCTGGCGATGAAGCTGGCGGCGGAGAGTTTCCGCCATCTCCAGCAGCAGGTGACGCTCATCAACCTGCCCGAGTTCGACTGGCCGCTCGGTCACGTCAACGGCGGCATCATCGATCCCTCCGGTATACAGACCCTGATGCACGGCTTCGACGATGATCTCGCCCGGCTGCAGGACACCTATCGTCAGGCCGGCGTCCTGGACCGGACCATCTTCGTCCTGATGGCCGACCATGGCATGATGCCGCTGCGGCACACCGTCTCCGCCGCCATCTTCGCCGAGGCCGTCGCCCGCGCCGGAACCAGCCTCGTGACCGAGGCCGACAGTTCGGCCGTCTACCTCTGGCTGACGAACAAGGCGCGGGCGTCACAGGTCGCCCGGAACATCGCCGAACTGGGCAATCCACATATCCAGGCAACGTACGCACGGGTCCGCGCGGGAAACGACACGCACTACGTCCGGGAATCGTTCGCGGGGTTACCGGCCGGCACTGACGCCGCCAACCAGTACCTCCTGGAGACGTTTAACCGCCCCAACGCCCCGGATGTCGTTGCCGTCCTGAAGGAGGGTGTCGGCTGCGAGCCGGCCGGGCAGGCGGGCTGGAAGGCGGACCACGGCGGGACCAGCTGGGAGGCGCAGCACATCCCGCTCGTCCTTGCGGGACCCGGCATCCGGTCCGGCCATGTCTCCTCGTACCCAGCCCGTTTGATCGACGTCGCCCCCACCCTCCTCGAGGCCATGGGCGCCTCCTATCGCGGGATGCAAGGCATCCCTCTCGCCGACGCGCTGCTCCGTGCCTCCGGTGCGGATGCTCAGCGTCAGCGGGCGATGAGCCGCTCCCTGATACCAGTGGTGACGGCCCTCCAACACCAGTCCCATACTGACCTGTCAGGATCGTGACCACGTGGAGACGTTGGCACGAGGTCCCGTCAGTGACCTGCCTCCCCAGGCAACTGCACTCATTGGTTAGACCCTATCCGCCCTCCCAACGGCAGAATCAGGAGGAGCGGTGAGCACGTCCGTCCCGCTGCTGATCGTCGCGGCGGGCATAGTCGGGTTCCTGCACTCCATCCTGCCGGATCACTGGGTCCCGCTCGCCGTCATCGGACGGACGCAACGCTGGAGCATGGGGCGCGTTGCACGGATGAGCTTCCTTGCCTCGGTGGGCCACGTCCTGACCTCGCTCATCATTGCGGCCATCATTGCCGCCGTGGGTCTGCAATTCCGCCAGGCATTCGAGACGCAGCAGGGGCATATCGTCGGGATCATCCTCGTGTTGACGGGCCTCGGCTTCCTGGTCTGGGCGCTGACCGGACACGGCGGGCATCATCACCACGACGGCCACCACCACGACGATCATCATCAGCACAGCCATGGATATCTGCACGACGACACACACGGGCACGATGACCATGGCACGGATCACCTCGGTGGTGGCGGCTCGCTCATCCGGCGGTTCGCTGCCGTCGCGGTGCCGTTCGGTGCCGCCGCCTCACCGGACCTGACCATCCTGCCGGTCGCGCTCGCCGCCAGTGCCATTGGCGTGGGTGCCGTCATTGCCTGCCTGGCGAGTTTCACGGCTGTGACCCTCGGCACCTTCATTGTCCTCACGGTCGGCGCGACGGCCGTGGGCTACCAGGTACAGGGAGAGTGGCTGGAGGACAACGGGAACTACCTGACCGCGATCGTGCTTATCAGCATCGGCATCGCGGTGTATCTGGGGCTATAGCGGCTAGAGTCGGAAGGTCTACCGACTCATCGCGTCGCGAGTTCGGCTCCCCAGAGTCACGCTCTGTGTCTTCCCTGTCGGACGAACCTGGGGTGTGGGATCGCATCACGAACCGTGATCGCCCGGCCTTCCTCAAGGCTAGGGCTCGTGCATTCTCGGCATCGCCGGGTCGTAGTGGCCGGCCCGAGTGCCGGCCGGCCTGACGCCGGCGTAGACCACACCGGGCTAGTCGCCACGCGGGGCGACCACCACGGGATAATGCACGAGCCCTGTCCTCAAGGCGACGGCCCTGGACCGAGGGGACACCGGACATATAGTGAGGGAGAGAAAGGCCCAAATCGAGGCAGGTGCACTGATGGCTCCCAATCCCCTTCAGCAACTGGAAGCGTGCGGTCAAAGCGTGTGGACCGATGTGATCAGCCGCCGGATGATCCGGTCCGGCACGTTGGCTCGATACATCGCGGGGGACGGCATCACCGGCGTGACTGCCAATCCCACAATCTTCGAAAAGGCCATTGTCGACACCCACGACTACGACGAGACCATCCGGACCCTCGGCTCCAGAGGCCGCACCCCCGCCCAGATCTATGAGGCGCTCGCCATCGAGGACGTCGGCGCCGCTGCCGACCTCCTCCGCCCCGTGTACGACCGTACGGGCGGCACGGATGGCTTTGTCAGCATCGAAGTCTCGCCTGAGCTGGCCGATGAGACCGACGCCACGATCGAGGAGGCGCGCCGCTTCTGGTCGGACCTGCACCGCCCCAACATCATGATCAAGGTGCCGGCAACCACGGCAGGCATTCCCGCCATCGAGCGGTTGACCGCGGAGGGCATCAACGTCAACATCACCCTCATTTTCTCGGTCGAGGTGTACAAGCAGGCGATGGACGCTTATCTCAACGGACTGGAACGTCGGGTCGCGCAGAACCAGCCCATTGATCGCCTCGCCTCGGTCGCCTCGTTCTTTGTCAGCCGCGTCGACACCCTGGTCGATCGTCTCCTGGAAGAGAAGGTTCAGGGAGCAAATGAAGGCGCTCGACAAGAGGTCAAGCGCCTGGAGGGAAAGGCGGCGATCGCCAATGCGAAGATCGCGTACGGGTGGTTCGAGCGCGTATTCGGCTCCGACCGATTCTCCCGGCTGCAGGAGCACGGGGCCTTGATGCAACGCCCCCTGTGGGCCTCCACGTCGACCAAGAATCCCGCCTACCCCGACACCATGTATGTTGACCCGTTAATCGGACCACACACCGTCAATACCATGACGCTGGAAACGATCGAGGCGTTCCGCGATCACGGGACGGTCAATTGCGACGCGATCCGGCAGGGCGTCGATGAGGCCAGGCAGGTGCTTGCCGATCTGGAGCGGGTGGGCATCAGTATGAAGGCCGTGACGGATCAACTGACGGACGAGGGCGTGCACAAATTTACGACCTCCCTACGCGCCTTGCTGAGCGCCATACAGGAGCGCCAGGGGAACCTGGTCGGAGCCTGAGGCGGCGGCGGCTCGCGCGTGATCTGATCCTCTCGCCGCTCCTCGTCCACAGATCCAAATGGGGAGGGACGGAGAGAGGGAGGGAATAGCCCATCCCCGCTCTCCCCCCGGTGTGAGTGTTCCTGCTACGGGTTCTGGTGCATCGTGGCCTGGAAGCAGGCCACGTCGTACTGCGAGATGCTGTTCGGGTTCTTCGAGTTCTGCGGTTGGCTCCCGGCGTACCTGGTGCCGGCGAACGCGGTCGGGCCAAATGGCGAGTCCGCCGAGTTCGAGAAAGTGGCGCTACCGTTGCCTGGGGTCGAGACCAGGCCCCCGGCCCCACAGTTCACGATCGACCCGCCGGAATCCGGTTGGCCGGTCATGCCGGTGACGTTATGGACGTTGTCGGCCAGCGCGGAGCCTGCGGTCGGCACCACAGTCGCCGCGCTGATCACCAGGGCTGCAATGAGACGTTTCATGTCTAACCTCCTGCGTTGACTGTGTGCGGGGCTGAAAGAGCGGGTTGATCTCCGCAGACGTCATCTCCCTTCCCCTCCTCCCCAATGTGGGCCGGCCGTACTCCCTTGGTTGTCAATACGTGGAGAGGTTACAGGTGGTGCGCCGTTGGCGACCGAGCCCAATACATCTCAGACACTGCGGCGGCACGAGGATTGCTGCATGCGTGTAACCGACACTGTTGACGTGTGACAGTGTGCGCTTTGAGGGGCCGCGGGAGGAACGATATGGCCACCGCATCAGACGTGATGGTCGAGACGCTCGTCGATTGGGGCGTGGATACCATCTTCGGCTTCCCCGGTGACGGCATCAACGGTTTCTTTGAAGCCTTGCGGCGCCACCAGGACTCCATCCGCTTTATTCAGGTGCGGCACGAAGAGTCGGCCGCCTTCGCCGCTTGCGCCTATGCCAAGTTCACCGGCAAGCTGGGCGTCTGTGTGGCGACCAGCGGTCCGGGCGGTGTCCATCTCCTGAACGGCCTCTACGACGCTCAGGCGGACGGAGTGCCGGTGCTCGCCATTACCGGTCAGCAGTACAGCGATCTCCTGGGGATGAGCTACGTGCAGGGGCAGGATCTGGTGGCGCTCTATCAGAATGTGGCCGCCTTCAATCAGATGATCCAGGGGGCCGACGACGTCTTCAATCTGACGAATCTCGCCTGCCGCACGGCCCTCTCCAGGCGGACCGTCAGCCATCTCAACTTCCCCATCAACTATCAGGTTGACGACGCCGCCAGTGACTTCTACAGCCACCATGGCGGCCCACCGAAAACACCGGAGCAGCTTGTGCAGCCGGCCGCGCCCTTTTACCGCGCCACCAGCGACTACCCCCAGGAGACGCCGGTCCCCAACCCCGACGCATTGCGCCGAGCTGCCGACGTCCTCAACGCGGGAACCAAAGTGGCAATTCTGGTGGGACATGGGGCGCTGGCCGCCCGGCCGGAGGTGGTACAGGTGGCGGAGATGCTGGCCGCCCCGGTCGTCAAGACATTGCTGGGTAAAGGAGTCCTCCCCGATGACAGCCCGTATACCACGGGTGGTGTCGGGCTCCTGGGCACACAACCCAGTGTCAACGCGATGAACGAGTGCGACACCCTCCTCCTCATAGGCACGTCGTTCCCCTACGTCAACTTTCTCCCCAAGCCGGGTCAGGCGCGGGGTGTCCAGATCGAGATCGACGAGACGCGGCTCGGTCTCCGCTTTCCCGTCGAGGTGGGCCTGGTCGGCGACGCCAGGGCCACGCTGCAGGCACTGCTCCCGCTCCTACAACGCAAGGACGACCGCTCCTTCCTGGATGCGCGCCGGCAGGATACGGAGCGGTGGAAACGGTACATCCACGATAAAGGGACACAGACCGGCCTGCCGATGAAGCCGGAGGTCGTGGCATACGCTCTCAACAAGTTTGCCGCCGCGAACGCCGTCATCTGTGCCGATACCGGCACATGCACCACCTGGATCGCCCGCGACTTCTTCCTCAAGGAGGATCAGCTCTTCAGTGCCTCCGGTAACCTGGCGACCATGGCCAACGGTCTGCCCTACGCCATCGCCGCGCAGGTCGCATATCCCGATCGCCAGGTCATCGCTTTTGTGGGAGACGGTGGCTTCACGATGCTCATGGGAGAGATGCTCACCGCTGTCAAGTACAACCTGCCGATCAAGGTGATCATTGTCAAGAACAATGTCCTGGGCCAGATCAAGTGGGAGCAGATCGTCTTCCTGGGCGCCCCTGAGTTCGGGGTCGAGCTCCAGCCGGCCGACTTTGCCGCCTGGGCTCGTGCTGCCGGGGGAGAAGGCTATTGCGTGGAGGATCCCGCCAAGATCGAGGACGTGATGGCCCAGTTCCTGGCATCGCCCAGGCCGGCCATTCTGGAAGCGGTGGTTGATCCCAATGAGCCGCCGCTGCCGCCGTCGGTTATGCCGGAAGACGCCCTTCACTTCGCGGAGGCATTGGCCAGAGGACAGCCCGACCGAGCTCGTATTGCGCTCACCGCCTTACGGGACAAGGTCGAGGAATGGTGGAAGACCTAGCCGGCGGCACCTTGCCCATGCCCGCTTCACAGTCGCCCCGCGTTGTGCACCTGGAGACGAGCGTGTATCGCATCCCGACCGATCGGCCGGAAGCCGACGGGACCATCAGCTGGGATGCCACCACGATGGTGCTGGTCGAGGCGGTCGCCGATTCGGGGGAGCGCGGACTGGGCTACAGCTACGCCTCGGCGACCGCCGCCGGGGTCGTCAATGAGCACCTGCAGGACGCGGTGGTCGGGACCCCGGTGGACGAGGTGGGAGCGGCATGGCGCGGGATGGTGGATGCGGTGCGCAACGTCGGCCGGCCCGGCATCGCGGCCACCGCCATCTCGGCGGTCGACATTGCCCTGTGGGACCTGAAAGCCCGGCACGCCGGGCAGGCTCTCTTCCGGCACCTCGGCCCCTATCGGGATGAGGTGCCGATCTATGGCAGCGGCGGCTTCACCACCTACACCGAGGGTGAGCTGGCCGAGCAACTGGGCAACTGGGTGGCCGAGTCCATCCCGGCCGTCAAGATGAAGATCGGAAAGGACTGGGGCACCAGACCGAAGGACGATGTGCACCGGGTACGGGTTGCCCGGCAGGCGATCGGACCGGACACCGCCCTGATGGTCGACGCCAATGGCGCCTATACCGTCAAGGAGGCGATCGACCAGGCGCAACGTTTCGCCGAACTGGATGTGGACTGGTTCGAGGAGCCGGTCAGCTCTGATCAGCTTGAGCAGATGGCCTTCGTCCGCCAGCACGTCTCGATGGCAGTGGCTGCCGGCGAGTACGGCTACGACCCCTGGTACTTCCGTGATATGCTGCGGGCCGGTGCGGTCGACGTTCTCCAGGCCGATGCCACGCGCTGCCTGGGCGTGACCGGTTTTTTGCAAGCCGCCGCCCTTGCGCAGGGCTTTGCGCTGCCCCTGTCGGCGCATACCGCGCCGGCCATCCACGCCCAGGTGGGATGTGCCGCCGCGCGGTTGATCAACGTCGAGTACTTCTACGATCACGCGCGCATCGAGAACATGCTCTTCGATGGCCTCCCGGAACGTGTCGGAGGCTGTTTGCGGCCGGATCCGGCACTGCCCGGGCTCGGCATCGAACTGAAGCGGGCAGATGCGGAGCGCTGGAGGATCGGAGCGTGACGGTCTTCCCCCTCGCCAACCGCACCCGATTGCTGACGCGCCCTGGACTCGAACGTGATGTGGCCCAGGTCGCGCAGCAGATCCGTGAAGGCAGATTCCAGCGCGGGCTCTCGCTTATCGCCGGGCTCGCCAGTCTCCTGAGTGGCTTCGAGGCGGCCGAAGAGCACTACCGCGCCGGCTATGGCCTGCAGATCATGTACACGCCCGTCCTCATCAGCCCGCTCCTGCTGATCGCCGGTCTCTGGGGCGTTTTTAGCCGGCGCGCGGCGCGCACCCTGCTGCCGATCGCCTCGATCCTCACTCTGATCGACGGGCTGGCCGGCTTCTACTTCCATATCCGTAACATCGCACGGCGTCCGGGCGGCTGGCGGCTGCCGATCGTCAACGTGGTCATGGGGCCGCCCCTCTTCGCCCCGGTGCTCTTCGGTTTATCCGGGTACCTGGGGCTCGTTGCCTCTTTGCTGCGGCGGGCCGATGAGCCGAGTGCGCCCCTTCCTGGTGCCGCCTGGCTGCACCTGGTCCCGACCGGCAGGGAGCTGCTGAGTCTGGAGCAGGACGTGCGGGAGGGACGCTTCCAGCAACAGTTGGCCGCCGTGGCCGCGGCGACGGCGCTTCTCAGTGGCGTTGAATCCGCCTATCTGCACTACAAGAATGCCTTTCTGTCCCGCATGGAGTGGACGCCCGTCCTCGTGAGTCCCCTCGTGGTGGCGGCCGGACTCGGGACCATCCGGAGCCGCACCGTCGCCCGGACCGTCCTCCCCCTGGCCTCCCTCCTCGCCATCGCCGACGGCACTCTGGGCTTCTACTTTCACGTGCGGGGAATGCTGCGGCGGCCGGGCGGGCTGCGCAACGGCCTTTACAACTTGCTGTATGGGCCACCGCCCTTTGCTCCCCTGCTGTTAGCAGCCGCCGGCTTCATGGGCCTCGTTGCCAGTTTCCTGCGGAGGGCCGGCTGATGGCTGAGCACCTTCCCATCAACCCGCGGACCGGCGAGCCTCTCCCACCTCGCCCCCAGCCCGGCTACTACCCGGACTTCAGCACGCTGGATCAGCAGGCCTTCTGGGACGCAGCCACCCGCGAGGTCGTGCTGAAGCGGGTGACGGATATTCCGCCCATCCGCTTCTTCGCTCATGATCCGGCACTGGCGACGGCCCTTTTCGATCGCATCCTGCCGCAGGACGATCGGGATCCGGATCATCGCATCCCGATCCTGAACTACGTCGATGAGCGCCTCTCGGAAGGCGTGAGCGATGGGTACCGCTACGCCGAAGCGCCGTCCGACGCGGAGTGCTACCACCTTGGCTTGCGCGGAGTCGAGTCCATCGCTCAATCCCTGCACGGGACGTCTTTTATCCAGCTCGGGTCACGGGAGCAGGATGAGATCATCCTCAGCCTGCGGGACAACAGCCCGCCGGCCGGTGAGGAGATCTGGAGTCGATTCCCAGCCGTCAACTTCTTCGAGTTGCTGGTCACCGACGCCGTCGACGCCTACTATGCCCATCCGTATGCCTGGGATGAGATCGGCTTCGGTGGTCCGTCCTATCCTCGCGGGTATATGCGACTCGAGAACGGACTGGCGGAGCCGTGGGAGGCCGACGAGCAACGCTATGACTGGGAGCCTCCCCCCACCTCGCTCTCGGGGAGCTACCAGCCACTGGCCGGCCTCATTCCGGAACACGCCAGACGACGTCAAGGTGGGACACATTAGTGGGGAGCGGACGCCGATGGGACGCAACAGATCGGATGTGATCGCACCGTGACAGGCAGGCTGAAGACTCCTCTGCTCGGTCCTTTCCTCGCCCCGCAACCCGGTCCGAAGATGCTGGGACCAAACGAGCGTCTCGACACGAGAATGCGGCGCTATCCCCACCACCAGGAGGTCGATGTCGTCGTCGTGGGCGTGGGCGCTGCCGGGGGCGTGCTCGTGCAAAGACTGGCCCGCTTCGGCCTGTCCGTGGTGGGTTTCGACGCCGGCCCGTTCTGGGATGTCGAACGCGACTGGGTGAGCGACGAGAAAGGCTCACACAAGCTCTACTGGAACACGCTGCGCATAACCGGCGGCCCCAACCCGATCACTCTCGGCGCCAACAACAGCGGCAAAGGGGTCGGCGGGGGGACCGTGCACTTCGCCGCCTTCACGCCTCGATTCCATCCGTCCGACTTCATGGAGCACACCCTGGATGGGGTAGGCGTGGATTGGCCGTTCCGGTATGAGACGCTGAAGCCGTACTACGCGATGATCGAGCGTGAAATGCCGGTCGCCGGGCCGGCGCGCTATCCCTGGGGCGATCCACACGGCTATCCGTACGGTCCCCTGGAGTCCGGAGAGTACGCCAACCTGCTGGTGCGCGGCTGCAGCCGGCTGGGCATCCGAGCGGTCGCCGGCGGACCTATCGCCATCAATTCGGGCGCTTACGGCGATCGCCCGCACTGCATCTTCCGCGGGTTCTGCCTGCAGGGCTGCAAGGTCGCTGCCAAGGCCAGCACGCTTTACACCCATGTCCCCGACGGGATCGCCAACGGCGCCGAGATCCGTGATCGCTGCATGGTATCGCGGATCAACCTCGGGAAGGACGGCCTGGTCAACGGCGTCACCTACCTCGACCCGGACCTGAAAGAGCGCGAGCAGAAGGCAAAGGTCGTGCTTGTCTGCGGGTACGCCATCGAGACACCTCGTCTGCTGCTCATGTCGTCCTGCCCCGGCCACGAGAACGGGCTGGCCAACTCCAGCGGCCTGGTGGGTCGCTACCTGATGGTCCAGTCCGCCAATGTGGTGATGGGCCGGTTCCCTGGACTCATCCGCCAGTACAAGGCGCCTCCTGCCAACGCCTGCACCGAGGAGTTCTACGAGACGGATCACACACGGGACTTCGCTCGCGGCTTCTCGATCCAGACGGTCGGCCCCCTCCCCTGCACGTTCGCCAAGGAGATGCTGGCCGCCAAGGGGGCCTGGGGCTGGGGAATGCGCAAGGTGATGATGGACTACAACCACTGGGCTGCCTTCGGCCTGCTGGGCGAGATTCTCCCGCACGAGGACAACAGGATCGATCTCTCCGATGAGAAGGACGAGTACAGCCTGCCCGCGCCCCGCATCCGGTTCGAACTGCACGAGAACGACAAGAAGATGATCGCCTGGGCCGTCCCCAGGATCGAGGAGATCATGCGGGCAGCCGGAGCCGAGGAAACGGCGCAGGAGCCGCGCTACGCCCACCTGATCGGCGGGTGCCGCATGGGAGTGGACCGGCAGACATCGGTCACCGACCAATTCGGGCGAACACATGACATCCCGAATCTCTTTTGCTGCGACGGCAGTATCTGCCCCACACAGGGAGCGGCCAATCCTGCGCTCACCATCCAGGCCCTCGCCGCTCGGACGGCGGATTACCTCATTGCCCAGCGGGACCTGGTCCTGCAGAAGAAGAAAGCGCCCCTGGACGAACCACCGATGCGGCCTGACCTTTCTCCACCCGGAACCCTCACCCGCGGCGTACCACCGCGCCTCAACAAGCGGCGACGCTAGGAGCGTCCCAGACCGCCCGGTGTCCCGGAAGAGATTACTGACCGTCTCGGAGACGAGTCCGCCATCCGGGGTCGTGACGACTTCCGGTGCGATCGTTCGAGGGCGTCGTAGCTGTAAGTGGTGGTGATGATATCGCCTCCTGCCCCACCCTCACCAACCAGTCTCCTCCGCTGTCGGCCGGATCATCCCGCCGGCGGCGGGCGGGACGAGACTCTCCGCCGCTCGGGCGGCCAGGGCCAGGCTCACCACGAAGTCGTCGTGGCCCTCCGTCTCCGGCACCGCCCAGGCCAGCTGCTCAGCGGCGCGGAGGTGGTAGCGGCAGGCGCGCAGCTCGGCGAGGCACTCGCGGATCTCTGGCCCCTCGCCCCGGTAGAGTGAGAGCCGGCCGGTGTTGATCATGGCCAGCAGATCGTAGCCCAGGCGGCTCTTGAGGGCGGCGCTGAAGGTGATTCTCTCCACCCGCTCGCCGCGGCGAGCCGCGAGAAACGATGCGAGGCCGGCGCCGATCCCCGAGGCGTCGACGCAGACGCGAGCGAAGCCCCAGCGGTCCCAGAGCTGCAGCAGGTGCTCGTACTGCCAGACCTGACTGCGCCCCGTCCACCAGACGTGATCGACCACCCGTGCCACCGGCTGTCCGGCCGTATTGCGTGTCACGGCGGCGATCGTCACCACCGTGCTGTCCCGCCGTGGCGCCGCCAGCCGCATCGCCGCGTCCTCTGCCTGCTCGTCCTCCCCGGCCACATCAACCCCCGCCACGTAGAGCGCGCCCGGCTCCGGAGCGCCCTCCTGCGGATGCGCGCCACGCAGTGCCGCCAGCTGCTCGGCGCTGAAGAGGCGTCCGGCATCGGTCAGGGTCTGCAGCAGGTACTGGGTGCGGATGCTGGGGTGCTCCGGACCCAGGCGCTCGATCTCCCGCCGCACGAAGGCGCGGTACCGCTCGTTGAGCGCGGCCAGATGCGTCCAGTCGTACTCGTAGTGAAGGCGCTCGCCGGTGCGCGCCTCGTGCTCCAGATTGATCCGCCGCTGCCGCTCCAGGATCGAGTCCTCCGCCCAGGCCGTCCCGTAGAGGACCGTCGTGGCGTTGGTGCTGGAGGCCATGGGACGGAACTCGCGGTCGTACTTGTCGGGGTCCACGTCCTGCGCCTCGTCGATCTCCAGCAGCAGGCCGGCCGTGGCACCCACCACGTTCGCCTTCCGATCGGCCGAGAAGAAGGCGATCGAGGCGTCACCCACCCGGACCATGTAGCCGTGCTCGGGACGCCACAGGCGCCGGGTGAGAGGCGAGCGCTCCAGCGTCTCCTTGAGGCGCAGCATCGAGTTGATGGTCTGCGGCTTGAAGGAGGGAGCGGCCTTGACGATGCCACCGCCGCGCTGCGCGTAGAGGGTGAGGAGATACGCTTCCAGCTGGGCGCTCGTCTCGTTCTTTCCCATCTGACGGGCGAACATCACCGTGAACACGCGGCCGTCGACCCGCCGCACGCTACGGCAAATCGCCCGGGCGCACTCCGCCTGGTAGGGACGGAGCGGACGCCCACCGGCCGCGGCGAAGCGGGCGATGTCGGAGAGCACGACGCGCGCCGCCGCTCGTGCCACCTACACCGCCTCCAGCGTGAGTTCCTGATACCAGTCCCCCTGCCGCGCGTCGGTGAGCCAGCGGATCCCGGCAATACGCACCGGCTGGGCCGAGACACCGTTCGCCGCGTCGCTGACGGTGATGACATCGCACAGCTCGTGCTGTGGATTGAGGGAGACGGCCAGGGTGCCGAACTGGGCGTCGCGCTGGATGCCGCGCAGGGCGATCCCGGCGCGGATGGCGCACTTGGCGCTGGTATCCAGCAGGCGCTCGACCTCAATCATGTACCGTTCCTGCCCCACCGCCAGCAGATTGGTCTGATCCACCGCCTCACTCCAGACGCTGCCGGTTGACGTCGCCGCCCCCACCACCCGCACCACGTTGGGCCGCCGGCTGCCCATCCCCCACGAGGAGGTCAGGATCTCACTGCCGTAGCTCCAGGTGCTGGGATCGGAGGTCTGCGGCTCGACACAGACCACGGCGCCATTGCTCGCCGTGAAGACCTCGAAGCCGTAGATGGTGCTGAGGCGCAGCAGGGCCGAGAGCCAGGTCTCACCGGGGAGGATGGTGAAGCAGGGGATGGTCTGCGCGAACTGCGGCGTGGCCGGCAGTACGTTCAGGGACATCCCGGCCTGGCGGCAGACGGCGGTCACCAACGCGGCGAGCGTCTGTCCGCTGTAAGAGAGGAGGAGGGTGGAAGGCATGTCCATCAGACCGAGGGCGCCGCGCACCCGCAGCGTCAGGTACTGCGCCTCGGGATCGGCGGCGAACTCCCAGCCCTCGAGATACAGCGTGTGGGTGGTGACGGTGAGCCCGCCGTAGCCCAGGGCGAGGGTGAGGCCGGCGTTATCAACCAGCCAGGGCGCGCTCACGTACTGCGCCCGGCTGTTGTCCAGCACGATCGTCCCCTCCGCCGGCGCTCCCGTCCCCTCGGAGATATCCGCTTCCAGCACATCGGTGGAGAGATCGGTTGCGGAGGGAGGAGCCGCCACCACGTAGGTCGTGGCGGCATCGAAGAGATACACCGTGCCGCCGGCCACCAGCACGTGCGCGCCCCAGGCGAGGGCCGTGCCGGCCGCCAGCCAGGGATGCCAGGTGATCCCGTCCGCCGAGCGGAAGACGGTGGTCCGGGTGTGGGCGGAGGTCGAGACCGAGCCGTCGTCGGTGAGGGTGGCGATGGCGTACCAGGGAAAGCCGCTGGTATCGGTCGCGTCGTAGCAGAGATCCGGATAGGCGAGCGTCAGGCCCTGGGTGGGCGAATCCAGCTGCTGAATCGGCGTCACGGCGCTGTAGGTGCTGCCGGTCAGGGTAAAGGTGGACGCCGAGATCCCGGACGTATAGCCACGGAGTCCACAGCCACAGGCGAAGGCCAGGGTGCCGGCGGCGTAGAGGCAGGTGAGCCCCCGCATCTGTCCCCACCCCGGGTTGGACGGCCCCTTCAGCACCCAGGCGCTCCAGGAGGTGCTGTACGCCGACTGATACATGGAGCAGACGCCGTACGGATCGAACGCGGCCCAGACGGTCCAGATGGTGGTGATGGAGGAGGCGGCGATGCCGTAGCAATAAGGCAGCGAGCCGGGCGTCACGCTCTGCACCAGCGTCTCGGCCCCCCAGGTATGACCGTCGTCCGTCGAATCCCGGTAGCAGATGCAGTTATCGCTGCTGCGCTGGTAGAAGAGGCGCGTCGTCCCGCCGGTCTGTGCCAGGCAGCAGCCGGCGGAGGCCTTCGCATTGGACGTGACGGTCACGGCCGGGGACGTCCAGCTGGAAGCATTCGCCGGGGTGATGGTCTGGACGGTCAGCGTCTGATTGGTTGCCGCATTCTGCGCCACCACGGCCCGCAGCAGCATGCCGGTGGAGGAGAGCAACGCCGAGGAGCGTCCAGGCGCGTCGCCGGAGGCGAGTACCGTCAAGTGGGGTTGCAGATCCTGCACGGTCAGCGTGAGGGTCGGCGTCTGACTCGGCGCCGCGATCAGGGCGGCCAGTCCCGCCGGCAAGGAACGCATAGGTAAAACCTCCGTGAGGGGTAGAGACAACCCTCACGTCATACCGCCTATCGCCGTCGGCGGCTAGTGTCAATCGGCCCCAGAAATGGGACAAGTGCCACCCGAGGACAAGACAAGGACGATCCTTGACGTCACAGATATGTCGTCGGGACCGGCTCCTGCCGTGTCGGGTCGGATAGGCCACCCTGCCTGGTCGGGACCGCCTCCTGCCGCATTGGCGTGAAGACGGGCCATCATCCACCTATCGGGACTGCCTCCTGCGGTAGTGGCATCAGAGGGATCACCATCCGATGGTTGTGGCCGGCTCCCGACGTCTTGCCATCGGAGGGGCCACCATCCTCTGGTCACGGCCGCCTCGTGGCGTCTTGGCATTCGAGGGGCCACCCTGCCTGGTAGGGGCCGGCTCCTGCCGTGCCCGCTTGGTCCGTCGTACCCATCCCTCGCGAGGCTTCCCGCCGTCTGTCTTCCGCCCGTCGGCCAATCCCGACATCACGGAACGCGGGGCCAGGGCGGGCACGGCAGGAGCCGGCCCCTACCAGCTTGCTCGTGCCAGAGCGTTCGGCTGATTCATACCGTCTGTGGTCGGCATGTCTGACGATGCCAACGTTGTAGTACGAGTGGCCAGGGCGGGCGCGGCAGGAGCCGGCCCCTACCAGAGGTGATGGCGGTTCCTCTCCATCCACTATGATGGCCCCAATGGCTTCAGCCACGAGCTATCCGGTGCGCCGCTCGACGCGCCTACAAGGCTATGACTACTCACAGGCTGGCGCGTACTTCATCACTCTTTGCACGGAGGATCGTGTCTGTCGATTCGGGACGGTCCAAGACGACGACGTCGAGCTCGGGCCAGTCGGTGAAATGGTCGCAGAATCCTGGCTACAACTCGGTGATCGATTCGGAGTTGGCATTGATGCCTTTGTCGTGATGCCGAATCATCTGCATGGGATCTTGGTCGTGAATCACCCCATAGAAGGCGCCAAGCGACCAGAAGGACAGGATCGAGTGCTGACCGCCGGTCTCGACAGCGTTCCTGCCAGGTTTGTAGCCGGGCCTCAGGATGGGCTTCGTCCGATTCCTCTGCCGGAGATCGTTCGGCGTTTCAAGTCCTACACCGCCAACCAGGCGCGATCCCTGGATCCGCAACTGCGATCGCGGAACACGTCACTGTGGCAGCGCAACTACCACGACCGGATCATTCGGAACGATCGGGAGTTGGAGGCCATCCGCGCCTACATCGCCAACAATCCTCTTGCCTGGAGCCTGGACCGCGAACATCCCGTCTGGTAGGTTCCCCCCGACATCACGGGCACGCGGCGAGGAGCCCAGTGATGGAGGCAACCCGACGACAGGGCCGCGCTATCCGGTCTGAGCGCAGGTCTCACCCGCTCTGACCACGGACCCATCCGGCTGATTCCCCATGGCACTCATCAAGGCCACTCACATCACGGCACCGTCTAGGCAATTTCTTCCAATCTCCTCTGGTAGGGGCCGGCTCCTGCCGCGCCCGCCCTGGCCCCTCGTTCCGTGATGTCGGGATTGGCCGACGTGCGGAAGACAGACGGCGGGAATCC
>Ga0070739_10000222_pt1 | contig 119504 bp, 130 predicted proteins | sample Coa_R1_7_FD_66445 | JGI IMG/M metagenome (GOLD analysis project Ga0070739, IMG submission 66445) | Surface soil microbial communities from Centralia Pennsylvania, which are recovering from an underground coalmine fire - Coalmine... | ecosystem: Environmental > Terrestrial > Soil >...
TGCCATCCGCTTCCCTTTCGCGCCGCCGGCGAGGAGCAGCGACCCCATGCTCATGGCGATGCCGACGCAGATCGTCTGCACGTCGGGCTTGACGAACTGCATCGTGTCGTAGATCGCGAGCCCGGCGTAGACGGACCCGCCGGGCGAGTTGATGTACAGGAAGATGTCCTTGTCCGGATCCTCGGACTCGAGGTGCAGGAGCTGCGCGATGATCAGGTTCGCGATCTGGTCGTCGACGGGCGTACCCAGGAAGACGATGCGCTCCGCGAGCAGGCGCGAGTAGATGTCGAAGGCGCGCTCGCCGCGCGAGGTCTGTTCGACGACCATCGGAATCAGTGGCATTCGCTCAGCTCCTCTACGTGCCGGGGGTCCAGAGTTTCGGGGTTTCCGCCGGCTGCTCCTTCTCCGGCGTCCAGATGCTCTCGCGCGCCTCGTGCAGGTCGGGTGCGATCGGCTTCACCTCGGCGGCGACGCGGTCGAGCGCCTTCTTCAGGCGCAGGTCGTCGCGGAACGCGTCTGCTCCGCCCTCTGCGATGAAGCGCTCGATGTCCTCGTCGGGTTCGCCGGCCTCGCGCAGGTCGCGGCGGATGTCGTCGTCGGTGACCTCGATGCCGAGCTTGTCCGCAACCGCCTCGAGGACGAGCTCGCGTGCGACCGACGCCGCCGCCTCCGCGTAGAGCCGTTGGGCGACCTGCTGCGGCGTCTGCCCGACGAGGCCGAAGTACGAGTCGGCGTCGATGCCGCGCGCCGCGAGGCTGCGCGCAAGCCCGTCCATCAGCTCGCGCGCCCGCAGGTCGACGAGCGCGCCGCTCGGGTCGACCTTCGACGCGACGACGAGCGCGTCGACCGCGGCGGCGCGGAAGCGGGACTCGATCTCGTCCGAGACCTGCGCGCGCAGCCGCTCCTCGATGTCCGAGCGCAGCTCCGCGAGCGTGTCGAACTCGGTCGCGCTGCGCACGAGGTCGTCGTCGACCGGCGGCAGGACGCGCTCCTTGATCTCCTTGACGACGACCGTCGCGGTGCGCCGAGTGCCGTCGCCGAGCTCGTACGCGATCTCGCGCTGCTCGCCCGGCGACAGGCCGCGGATCCCGTTCTCGATCTCCTCGACGAGCCGTTCCGAGCCGAGCTCCACGACGTAGTCACGCTGCGCGGAGCCGTCAGACGCCAGCAGGTCGACGACGACGGTGTCGCCTTCCTGCGCCGGCCGCCCCTCGACCGGCACAAGCTCCGCGACCGTCCGCTGCAGCGCCTCGAGTTCCGCCTGCACCGCGTCCTCGGGCACCTCCGCCTCCGGCTTCGGCACCTCGAGCTGCGTCCAGTCGGCGACCTCGGGCGGCGGTGCGACGGAGACCGTCGCCGAGAAGCGCCAGTCCTCGCGGTCGTTCGACGGCAGGTCGTACTCGTACTCCGGCTGCGCGACGGGGTTGACGCGCGCACGCGTCGCAGCGTTCCAGAACCAGCTGCCGATGTGGCTCTCGACCGCCTCGCTGTAGAGGCGCTCCCGGCCGACGCGCTGCAGGAGGATCGGCATCGGCACCTTCCCTTTCCGGAAGCCCGGGATGCGGGTGGTCGACGCGATGTCGCCGGCCGCGTGCTCGACGGCATGGTGCACGTCGTGCGCCGGCACCTCCACGATCAGCCGCACCCTGTTGTCGTCGAGCTTTTCGAGCGTGTGCGCCACGAAGGGCCATTAGACCAGACCGCCGACGCGTGGACGCGCGGACCGCGAGCGGCCGCGACGCAGTGCGGGCGAGAGGGATCGAACCTCCAAGGGCCGAAGCCCACCGGGACCTAAACCCGGCGCGTCTGCCAGTTCCGCCACGCCCGCGCGGCGCGGGAAGCGTAACGCGACGGCCCGGCTCGTCCCCGCGGCCGCGCGGTCCGATCCGCGGACGTGCCGTCTCGATCCGAATGGCCCCGGTAGGAATCGAACCTACGCACGGAGCTTCGAAGGCTCCCGCTCTGTCCTCTGAGCTACGGGGCCGGGCCCGCGTAGGTTAGCGGCGGCCGGCGGACGCGCCCGACGCGGCGGAAGGGTGGCAGATGGGACTCGAACCCACGACCACCGGGACCACAACCCGGGGCTCTACCAACTGAGCTACTGCCACCGTGCGCAGGTCATCGTAGCGGCGTCTCGTCGAGTCTCTCGCGCAGCGCGACGAGGGAGTCGAACACTGCGACCGCTTCATGGTCGCGCAGCTCTTGCTCCGACCACCCGCCGGTGATGACGCACACGGTGTCGAGGCCGGCGTTCGCAGCCGCCTGGATGTCCCAGCGCGAGTCGCCGACGAACACGCCGTCCTTCGTCCCAGCCTTCTCGAGCGCCGCGTGGACGATGTCCGGGTGCGGCTTCGTTCGCTCGACGTCGTCGGCGTTCGTCCAGGCGTCGACGACCTCGCGCGCGTCGAGCTCGTCGAGGAAGTGGTCGAGATCGTCCTGGTTGGACGAGGAGGCGAGCACGACGACCAGGTCTCGCCGCTTGAGCTCCACGAGCAGGTCGCGCGCGCCCTCGAGCGGCGCGCACTCGTCGCGCATCGGCCGGAACTCCTCTTTCGACGCGTCGCGCAGCGCGTCGCCGAGCCGCCGCTCGACGTCGTCGCCGCAGATCGCGCGCACGATCTGGTCGCCGCCCATGCCGATGTGGCGGTGCACCCGCCACATCGGCACGACGATGTCGTAGCGGCGGAACGCGCGGTACCAGCTGAGCGCGTGCTGGTAGTTCGAGTCGACGAGCGTCCCGTCGAGGTCGAGCAGTACCGCTCTCAGCTCGCCGCCTGCGTCTTCTCGTGCTGGCCTGCGTGCTTGCCCTCGGCGAACTCCTCGATCATCTTCGAGTTGAACGCCGGGATGTCGTCGGGCTTGCGGCTCGTGACGAGGCCTTGGTCGACGACGACCTCCTCGTCGACCCAGTTGCCGCCGGCGTTGCGGATGTCCGTCTGCAGCGTCGGCCACGACGTCAGCTTGCGGCCGCGCACGACGCCCGCTTCGACGAGCACCCACGGCGCGTGGCAGATCGCCGCGACCGGCTTGCCTTGCTCGAAGAAGTCGCGCACGAACGAGACGACGTTCTCGTCGCCGCGCAGCTGGTCGGGGTTGCCGACGCCGCCCGGGATCATCAGCGCGTCGTAGTCGGCGGCGTCGACCTCCTCCGCCGTCTTGTCGACCTTGACCCTCTTCGCCGGATCGAAGTGGTCGAACGCCTGGATCTCTCCCGGCTGCAACGAGATCAGCGTCGTCTCGGCGCCTGCGTCCTCGAGCGCCTTCCGAGGCTCCTCGAGCTCGACGCGCTCGACCATGTCGGCCGCGAGGATCGCGACCTTCTTCCCCTTCAGGTTCTGGTCTGCCATTCGCTCCTCCTGGTCGATTGCCGTTGCGATTTCCTCGAGCGGGCGCTCGCAAACGGCTCAGGCCCGCCGCCGGCCGTTCAGCCCACGGGCGGCGCGCCGAGAGCGGCGCGCAGCGGCTCGATCCCCTCCGGCACGAGCCGGTAGTACGACCAGGTGCCGCGTTTTGCCGCTTCGACGAGGCCGGCGTCGCGGAGGATGCGCAGGTGGTGCGAGATCGTGGGCTGAGACAGGTCGAACGCCGCCGTGAGGTCGCAGACGCAGAGCTCGGGCGCCGCGGCGAGGCGGTTCACGATCCCCACGCGCGTGGGATCCGCCAGCGCCCGGAAACGTTCCGCGAGGCGCCTCGCCTCGTCCGCCTCGAGCGGCGGAGCGTCGGGGCCGCAGCAGATCGACGGGAGGACGTGGAGCTGCTTCATCGACACGCGTCAATATACTTCATCGACCTCCATCTATCGAAAGGAGCGAGCGCAATGGGTACCGACTGCTGCGACTCGGACTGCTGCCCGAACGGCTGCTGCTGACCGGCGCGCGCGGGCGGGGAGTTCACGTCCCCGCCCGCGCCCTACCACCAGGCCTCGGCCACCGGGACGAGTCTGACGTTCGAGGCGGCGAACGACTTCGCGAAAAAGATGCGCCAGGTCGGCGTCGAGCGCCTGGGGTTCCCGACGAGGACGCCCTTGTTCGAGCAGGCGTAGCCGATCCGCATCCCCGCGATCGCGCCGGTCGCGCCCTGGAGCGCGACGCAGGCCACGCCGTTCGTCAGGCGGACGGCCCAGGGAGCGGACGCCGTCGCGCGGTGGTGCGCGTTGCCGTACGCGTACGGCAGCCGCTTTGTCAGGACCAGCTCGACGACCCCGCGCACGAACGGCGAGGACGCACAGATCACGTGTGATGTGGTTCCCGGGGTCGCGCTCGAGAAACAAGGGTCGTAGATGAAGTTGCCGCTCATGCACCGCCAGGAATCCGACCGGTCCGTGGCTTCCGACCCGGTCCAGCACGAGCCGCGAACCTCCTTCACGACGTGGAGGCCTCTGGCGAGCGCGCCCGCCTCGAACGCCGCGAAGACGTGCTTCGTGGTCGCGCGGCGGGCGGCGCCAGCGGCAGGCGCGATCGCAACGAGGGCTGCGACGAGGGCGAGTGCGACGGCGAGGCGGCTCCGCATGATGGCATGCGCCCGGGAGGATTCGAACCCCCGACCAACGGCTTAGAAGGCCGCCGCTCTTCCGCTGAGCTACGGGCGCGCGCCGGAAGCGTAACGGCGTGTGTTAGTGCCGGACGCCGAAGTCCGTGGTGATGATCGTCACCGGCAGCCCGTGGTAGGCGCCGGGGGCGGACGCGACGTGGACGGCGGCGATCCCGATCTCGCGCCAGCGCGCGGTCAGGATGTTGGCGCGATGCTCCGGCGAGTGCATCCAGAGCTGCAGCGCGCCGGCGGCGTCGACGTCCGGAGAGGACCAGAGCAGGTTCTCGCCGACCGACCAGAACCCGTAGCCGGTCGCGCCGTAGAAGCGCTGGATCCGCTTCCAGAACGCGGTTCCGTCGTACGAGTTGTGCTGGAAGTAGCCGTCGGCGGCCATCTCGCGCGAGTGCTGCGCGGCGGCGGCCGACAGCTTCGCGCTGAGCCGGAGCGGGACGAGCCCGTGCTGCGCACGGATCTCGTTCAGCTGCTGAAGGACGCCCTGGTCGAGGACGGCCATCGCGTTCGCCGCGCGGTGCGCACGCGCGGGTGCAGGCATCGCGGCCGCGGGCACGAGGCACGCGGCGGCGAACACGGCGGCGATTGCGGCGAGCGCCACCCTGGGCATGCGGGGAGGATCGACGTGCCGGCTTCCGACCGAAAGCGCCGAACGGGGGATTTCGCGGGACCGAGGGTCCCATTGCGGCGGCCGCGGCGGGCCCAGACATCGATGACCGCCGCTGTTAGCCTCCGCGGACGATGAGCCTGCGCACGTCGCCGATCGTCGAGCACGCGGCGCTGCCGGGCGGCGGCTCGGTCACGGTCTGGGTCGGCGTCCCCGACGACCCCTACATCGACGACAAGTCGCAGCTCACGACCGTCGACGTCCAGCTCCACGAGGGGAACAACGTGGTCGCGTCGATGTCGACCGTGCTCGATCCCCACCAGACGTCGGAAGGGCGACAGCTCGCGCGCGAGGTCAAGGCGGCGCTCGAAGCGGGAGAGATCGGCCTCCACGCCGAAGACCTCGAGCCGTTCGCGGATCGCGTCCGCTAGCCGCGGCTACGCTACGCCGCACGCGCCCGTGGTGAAGCGGAACTCACGAGAGGCTTCCATCCTCTAGTCGCCGGTTCGACTCCGGCCGGGCGCTTCGACGTCGGACGCCCCCTGTATCGTCGGCGTCGCATGAAACCGGAGGAGCAGCGGCAGGCCCGCGAGCTCCGAGCCGGAGGGTGGTCGGTGAACGAGATTCACCGGCGTCTCGGTGTCTCGAAGTCATCCGTCAGCAGGTGGGTACGCGACGTCGAGCTGGGCGAGGAAGCGCGAGCGCGGCTGGTTGCGCACTCACGCCGCGGCCCGCTGCTCACCGCCGAGCGTAAGGCCGCGGCGGCACGCACCCGACGCCTCGCGTGGCAACAGGACGGCCGTGCGCTCGCACACGAGGCGAGCTCCGACTACGTCGCCGGCTGCATGTTGTACTGGGGCGAGGGCGCGAAGAGCAGGAACGCCGTGCGGCTGACCAACTCCGACCCGGAGATGCTCGCGTACTTCCTGCGCTTCCTCCGGGAGCATTTCGACGTCGACGATCGCCGGGTGCGACTCGCGTGCAACCTGTTCTCCGATCACCAACTCCGGCAGGACGAGATCGAACAGCACTGGCTGTCGAGGCTCGACCTACCGCAAACCTGCCTCGCAACGTCCACGGTGAACACGTACTCGAAGTACAGCCAGAGAAAGCGGGTGAACAAGCTCCCGTACGGAACAGCCTCACTGTCCGTCAATGACACCCGCATCGTGCAGACGATCTACGGCTCGATTCAAGAGGTCGCCGGCTTCGAGCGGCCGCAATGGCTCGACTGACCGTAGCCTGCCGCCATCCTCCTCGCGCACGCGCACTCGCTCTACGCCTGGCAGGCCGACGTCGACACGACGGTCGTCATCCCGGCGCTCGCGCTGCTCTACCTGTTCGCCGTCGGACGGCTCGGCGCGGAGCGCCGGCACGTCGTCGCCTACGCGGGCGCGCTGCTGCTGCTCGCCGTCGCGTTCTGGACGCCGCTCCACCACCTCGGGCTGCACTACCTGCTGACGGCGCACCTGCTGCAGAACGTGATCCTCGCGGAGTGGGCGCCGCTGCTCGCCGTCGCAGGAGCGTCGCGGCCGATGGAGCGCGCGCTGGCGCGGTTCCGGGCGTGGCGCGTGCTGACGCATCCGGCGGTCGCGCTTCCGCTCTGGCTCGTCGACTACTACGCGTGGCACGTCCCCGCCATCTACGACGCGGCGCTGCACCACCTGTCGTGGCTGATCCACGTCGAGCACGCTTGCTACTTCGGCACCGGGATCCTGTTCTGGTGGCCGCTCGTCCACGACGTGCCGCGGCGGCTCGCGTCCGGCGCGCGTGCGGGCTACGCGTTCGCCGCCTTCGTCCTCGCCTCGCCGCTCGGGCTCCTGTTCGCGCTCCTGCCGAAGGCCGTCTACCCGTTCTACGTCCACGCGCGGCCGCGGGTGTGGGGACTGTCGCCCCTCGCCGACCAGGAGGTGGCGGGCGTGACGATGGCGAGCGAGCAGGCGGTCGTGCTCTTCGTCGTCTTTCTCTACTGGTTCCGGCGGTTCCTCGCCGAGGAGGGCGCGGTGTAGCGCTATCGCAGGCAGCCGGTGACCGTCGAGGCGGCGTTGTCCGACGGGTGCGCGTGCCAGAGCATGACGGCGTTCTGCTGCTGGCGCAGCACGTCGCTGATGCCGACGTTCCGCGCGTGGAAGTTGACGTACGCCTGGTAGATGTTGTTCGCGTCCGTCTGCGTCGCGCCGAACACGACGGTGACGAAGTTGGCGCCGAAGTGCGCCTTGAACGCGCCGCCGGTCGCGGTCGTCGCGACGAAGTCGAGGCGACCGCCGGTCGGAACGTGCTTCGCGACGAGGCACGACTTCGTCTTTTCCAGCGAGTAGAGCTTCGGCCGTGACGATCCGCACGACGGGAGGACGATGAGCGCGCACACGAGCGCGGACGCGGCCAAAATCCTCATCGGCGCGTCAGTGTACGGCGGCGCCGCGCCGCGTCGCCCCGGCTATCGTTGCCCGCCATGCCCGAGGACAGGCTGGAGAAATACGCGCGGCTCGCAGTCAAGGTCGGACTCAACCTGCAGCCCGGCCAGACGCTCGGCATCAACGCATTCGTCGAGCACGCGCCGCTCGCGCGCGCCGTCGCGCGCGAGGCGTACGCGGCCGGAGCGCGCTACGTCGACGTCCTCTACACCGACCAGCACGTGCGCCGCGCGCACATCGAGTTCGCGCGCGAGGAGCAGCTCGGCTTCTCGCCGCCTTGGCTCGTGCAGCGGCTGCGCGAGTTCGGGCCGATGGGCGGAGCGCTCTGTGCGATCAGCGGCAACCCGGAGCCCGAGCTGTACGCCGACCTCGACGGCGCGCGCGTCGGCAAGGCGCGGATGCACGAGGTGGCGGAGGCGTCGCTCGAGCTGACCGACGGCCTCTGCAACTGGACGATCGTCGCCTATCCGAACGAAGGCTGGGCGCGCGCCGTGTTCGGCGAGCCGGACGTCGAGCGCCTGTGGGAGGCGGTCGCGATCGCGGTGCGGCTCGACGAGCCGGATCCGGTGGCCGCGTGGCGCGCGCACATCGAACGGCTGCAGGCGCGCGCCGCCGCCCTCGACGAGCGCCGATTCGACCGCCTGCGCTACCGCGGCCCCGGTACCGACCTGACGGTCGGGCTGCACCCGGAGTCGAAGTGGCAGGCCGCGCTCGACCGGTCGGCGGGCGGCATCGAGCACGTCGCGAACATGCCGACCGAGGAGGTGTTCACGACGCCGGACGCGCGGCGCGTCGACGGCGTCGTCCGCTCGACGCTTCCGCTGCAGATCCAGGGCAACATCGTGCGCGACCTCGAGGTGCGCTTCGAGCGCGGCCGCGCCGTCGAGATCAGCGCCTCCTCCGGGGAGGACGTGATGAGAGCGCACGTCGCGACCGACGAGGGTGCGACGCGCCTCGGGGAGGTCGCGCTCGTCGACGGCGACTCCGCCGTCGGCAGGACGGGGCTCGTCTTCTACGACACGCTGTTCGACGAGAACGCGGCGTCGCACATCGCGCTCGGCGCGGCGATCGTGCAGGCCGTGCCGTGGGCGCAGCCGCTCTCGCCGGACGAGCGGTCGGAACGTGGCGTCAACCACTCGACGATCCACACCGACTTCATGATCGGCTCGAACGAGCTCGAGGTCGACGGCGTCGACGCCGCCGGAAGCGCGACGCCGCTGCTGCGCGGCGGTGAGTGGCTGCTGACGTAGCCCGATCGGGACGGGCGGATTCGAACCGCCGGCCTCCTGCTCCCAAAGCAGGCGCTCTGACCAGGCTGAGCTACGTCCCGAGGTCGACCAGTGTAGGCGCCGCCGGCGCCGCGTCGATCGAGCGCAGCTCGGCGTCGGCCGCCAGCCAGCCGGCGCGGATGAGCGCGCGCTTCTCGTCCTCCGCCCAGTGCGGCTGGTTACGGAAGCCCGGGTCGAGGCCGGCGCCCTCGTTCGAGCCGCGCACGACGACGCGGGGCACGACGCCGTCGTGCCGGAACGGGAAGCGCGCGTCGGCGAACCGCTCGCCGACCGCCGCCTGCAGCGGCGGGTGCGCCTCCAGCAGCTGCAGCACGTCGTCCCGGAGGCGGCGCAGTTCGCGGTCCGCCTGCTCGTGGTCGTACACGCGCCCCTCCTCGAGCTGCGTGTTGCGCAGGATCGACACGCGCGCGAGCCGGACGATCATGTCGGCGAGGTGCGCCGGCTCGCCGCGCGCGGCGCGCTCCTCCGCGCGGTCGAGCTCCTCGAGGAACGCGCGGATCGGCGGCAGCCGGCGAAAGCGTTCGAGCCGCCGCCGCATCCGCTCGAGCGCGAGGACCCCGAGCCGCGGGTAGTGCGGCAGGTAGCGGAACGCGACGACGAGCTCGACCTCCGGATGCTCGGCCGCGTGCCCGAGCGGGAAGTTCCGCACCCAGGACCCGTCGGTCGCGATCCGATCGCCGACCCGTAGCGGCAGCACGAGCGCCGACACGGCCGCCGAGGCGAGGATCGCCTGCGCGAGCGTCCGCGGGTCGGTGCGGCGCGACGAGTAGACCAGCTCGAAACCGTCGGCGGCGGTCGCGTCGTCGTCCGTCACGTCCGTCGCGAGCACGACGAGCTCGATCGGGGCGGCGGTGAGGTCGCGCGCGATCTCCTCCACGTCGCCGAAGGCCGACTCGATCGTCCGCGGCAGCACGTAGTCGTGCAGGCCGAGGAACGGCAGCTGCCACAGACGGTTCGGCCTGAACGTCTGCTCCGGCTGCAGGTGCAGGAGGAACGGCTCGAGCTCGTCGAGGCGGTCGAGCACCGCCATCGCGCCCGACAGCGCCCCGGACGACGTCCCAAACACGACGGCGACCCGCGGCCAGAGCGGACTCTCGCGCAGCCGCTGCAGGAAGCCGAGCTCCATCATCACGCCGTTCACGCCGCCGCCCGAGAGGACGACGCCGACGTCGCGCCGGTGACCCTCGCTGCCCGCCATCGACCTAAGGGTAGGTTCGCGGGTCGTCGTGAGCGAAGCGCCGTTCCCCGTCCCGCCCGCGCGGCGGCGCCGCCCGCGCCTCGGCTACGCGATGGCCGCGGCCGCCGCGGTGCTCTGGGGCGTCAACGGCTCCGTGTCGAAGACGATCCTCTCCACGGGGCTCTCGTCGGAACGACTCGCGCAGCTGCGCTCGCTCGGCGCCGCGGCCGGACTGTTCGCGGTCGTCGCCGCCGCCTCGCCGGGGCGGCTGCGCCCGAGACGGCGCGAGCTCCCGTACCTCGTCGCCTTCGGCGTCGCCGGCCTGGCGTTCGTCCAGTGGTTCTACTTCCTCGCCATCCACCGCCTCGACATCGGCGTCGCGCTGCTGATCGAGTACCTCGCGCCGCTGCTCGTCGCGCTGTGGGCCCGCTTCGCGCAGCACGAGCTCGTGCGCAGGCGCATCTGGGTCGCGCTCGCACTCGCGCTCGTCGGGCTCACGCTCATCGTCGACCTCTTCGGCGGCGGCCGGCGGCTGTCGACGCCGGGCGTCGTCTTCGCGCTGCTCGGCGCCGTCGCGTACGCGACCTACGTCCTGCTCGCCGAGCACGCGGTCGGCGACCGCGACGCGGTGTCGCTGCTCGCCTGGGGGTTCCTGTTCGCGTCGGCGTTCTGGGCGGTGGTCGTGCCGTGGTGGTCGTTCCCGCCGCACGCGCTCACGCGCTCGACGTCGCTGCACGGGCATCTGCACGCGCTGCACCTGCCGGTGTGGGCGCTCGCGGTCTGGATGGTCGTACTCGGGACGATCGTGCCGTTCTTCCTGCTCGTCTCGGCGCTGCGCCACCTGACGGCGACGCGGGCCGGGATCGTCGCCATGCTCGAGCCGGTGGCCGGCGCGCTCGTGGCGTGGGCGTGGCTCGCCGAGGCGCTCGGGGGCGTGCAACTCGCCGGCGCCGCCGTCGTGCTCGCGGCGATCGTGCTCGCGCAGACCGCCCGCTGAGCGGCCGCGCCGGAATCGCGCGCTGCGTGCAGGAACCAGCGGCGAAGGATCCCCCTGACGGGGGACGTGCGCGTGCGCCGCGGGTGCGACGTTCCGCGGACTCGACCCGCTCGTCGGGAAGCGGCCGGGGCCCGTGCGGGGGACGGGCCCTCCGCCGCTCGGCCTTGCTCGTCAGTCGCGGTCGATCGCGGCGCGCAGCTCGACGAGCTTCTCGCGCCGGAGGTCGTCGCGCTCGCCGCGCTCCACGCGGCCGAGCAGGTCGCGCACGAGCGGCGCGAGCTCGACGGGGTTGAACGGCTTCGTCACGTAGTCGACGCCGCCGAGGTCGATCCCGCGCGCGCGGTCGCGCAGCTCGGCACGCGCCGTGAGAAAGATGATCGGGATCGCGGCGGTCCGGTCGTCGTCGAGCAACTCCTCCGCGACGCGCCAGCCGTCGAGCCCGGGCATCATCACGTCGAGCAGGATCACGTCCGGCCGCGCCGTCCGCGCCTGCTCGAGCCCCGTCGGACCGTCGGCCGCCTCGAGCACGTCCATCCCTTCGGCTTCGAGGTTGACACGGCAGAGCAGCCGGATCGGCGCCTCGTCGTCGATCACCAGCACCCGCGTCGCCATGCGCCGGTTATGCCTCAGCGGGTCGAAAACTCACATCGTGCGACGCGAGCGGCAGCTCGAACGCGAACCGCGAGCCGCGGCCGTCGTCGTTCTCGTCGACCCACATCCGTCCGCCCATCTCGCGCACCAGCCCGTTCGCGATGAAGAGGCCGAGCCCTGTTCCGGGACCGTGGACGTCGGGCGCGCGGTAGAACTTCGAGAAGATGCGCTCGCGCTCCGACGGCGCGACGCCGATCCCCTCGTCCGTCACCGCGACCTCGACGGCGCCGTCGCGACGCCGCGCGGACACCGTCACCGTCCCGCCGTCGGGCGAATACTTGACGGCGTTCGAGACGAGCTGGTCGAGCACCTGGCGCAGCTTCTCCGGGTCGGCCTGCGCCTCGAGGTCGTCCGCCTCGATGTCGGCGACGAAGCGGTGGCCGTCGCCGTTCACGGCCGCCTGCACGCTCGCGACGACGTCGCCGACGATGCCCGCGACGTCCGTCGGCTCGAGCGACACCTGCAGGTCTCCCGTGTCGAGGCGCGCCACGTTGAGCAGCGCGTCGACGATCGTCGTCAGCCGCTCCGACTCGCGGGCGATGAACTCGAGGAACGTCCGGCGCTCCTCGTCGCCGAACGCGATGTCGTTGCGCAGCAGGGTCTGCGCGAAGCCGTAGATCGACGTCAGCGGCGTACGCAGCTCGACGGACACCGTCGAGACGAAGTCGGACTTCATCTGCTCGACGGCGCGCTCGGACGAGATGTCCCGGAAGGCGAAGATGCGACCGGCGACCGCCCCCGTCGGGTCGCGCATGACGGCCTCCGAGAGCGACAGCCACACGTCGCCGCCACCGCGCGGGATCGCGACGAGGCGGTTCGTCCCGCCGCCCTCCGACTCGAGCTCGCGCTGCAGCACCTGCGCGGGGGTGCGCCCGAGCGCCTCTGAGGCCGGCACGCCGGTGATCTCCTCGGCGGCGCGGTTCCACAGCACGACGTCGCCGTCACGGTCGACGGCAACGATCCCGTCGGCGATGTTCGCCAGGATCGCGACGCTCTGCTCGCGCTCGAGGGCGACGCGCTGGTAGAGCTCGGCATTCCAGAGCGCGACCGACGCGTTGGCGGCGAGCGCGACGAGCGCCTGCACCTCCTCCTCGCGCCAGGCCCGGGGTTCCTGCATGTAGACCGCGAGCACGCCGTCGACGCCGCCCTCGCGCCCGGAGAGCGGGACGCCGAGGTACGAGCGGTTTCCCCCGGCGAGCAGCGGCTCGTCGCGTGCCTCCTCGGCCGGCGCCTGCGTGCGCACGACCGGCGCGCGGCTCTGCAGGACGTCGCCGGCGATCGTTCCCGACGCGGGCACGCGCTCGCCGATCGCGTCGTCTGCCGCGTGGCCGACGGCGGCGGTCACGACCAGCTCGTCGCCGTCGAGCGCGGCGAGCGCCGCGGCGTCCGCGCGCAGGAGCGCGACCGCCTCCTCGACCACCGCTTCGAGCACCGCCGCCGGGTCGAGCTCCGTCGCGAGCAGGCGCCCGGTGCGCGCGAGCTGCTGCGAGAGCCCGCGCGCCGTCCGCTCCGCCTCGAACAGGCGGCTGCGGTCGAGCGCGCCGCGCGCGGCGCCGGCGACCTGCTGCGCGAGCTCGAGGTCCTCGTGCGTGAACTCGTGCGGCCGCTCGAAGAACACGAGCACGACGCTCGTCCGCTCGCCCGGGACCGGGATCGCGAGCAGCGACGCGAACGGGCCGCTGCGCCAGTCCGGTCCGAAGCGCTCGTCGGCGGCCACGTCGGTCGCCGCGATCAGCTGCGCGTCCGCAGCCGCGTCGGCGAGCGCCGCCGGCACCTCGAGCTCCCGTACGCGCGGCGGCAGCGCGTGCCCGCCGACGACGCGCAGCCCCTCTTCTCCGCCCACCAGGACGGCCGCGAAGTCGCCCCCGAGCGCCTCCGAGGCGGCCTGCGCGGCGGCGTCGTACGTCTCGTCGAGCGACAGCGGCTCGCCGAGCAGCGCCGCGATGCGGTAGAAGCCGCGCTGCACGCGCGCCTGCCGCGACCGCTCGGCGAACGTCTCCGCGTTGCGCAGCGCGAGCGACGCCAGGGACGCGAACGCCTCGAGCAGCTCGAGGTCCGCGCGCGAGAAGGTGCGCGTGCCGTCGCGCAGGCCGACGCCGAGCACGCCGCGCGTCTCGCCGCCCCACACCATCGGTGCGACCACCGCACGCGTGAACCCGCTGTACGCCGGATGCGGAACGGGCGCGCCGATCGAGGCGTACTCGTCGGCGGCAACCGGCCGGACCTCGCGCAGCGCCGCGGCGGCGACGCCGTGCTCCGGCGTGAACTCGAACCCGACGAGCTCGGAGTCGAATCCGTGGACGGCGGCGCAGCGGAGAACGCCGCGCTCCGCGTCCAGCAGGTAGCAGTCGGCGGCGTCGGCGCGCAACAGGTTCGTCACCTCCCCGACGAGCCGCTGCAGGACGGTGTCGATGTCGAGCTCGCTCGTCACCACCTGCGCCGCGTGCAGGAGGGCGGCCTGCTGCTCGAGCCGGCGCTGGTTCTCGGCGAGCAGCCGCGCCGTCCGGAGCGCCGACGCCGCCTCGTGCGCGACCGTGTCCACGAGGAAGCGCTCGCCGTCGGAGAGCGGCGCCGCGCGCGCCGCCTCGACGCGCACGTCGTCCCCGTCGACCGCCAGCGCGACGTCGTCGAGCTGCAGCGCACGGCGCAGCTCGCTCTCGGCGACTCGGAGGATCTCGTCCGGGTCGAGCTCTCCTCGCACGCGCCGCGCGATCTCCGCCACCGCCTGCTCCCGGTCGAGCGCGTCCGACAACGCCGCCGCCGACCGCAGCCGGTCGACGGCGAGCGCAGCCTCGCCGGCAAGCGCCTGCAGGACGCCGACATCCTCCGGGGAGAACGCGCGCTTCTCGTCCGTCGTGGCGACGGCGAGCACCCCCACCACGCGCTCGTCCGCGATCATCGGGATCCACGCGCCGCTCCTGGCGCCGACCTGCTCGGCGAGCCGCGCGCTCACGAGCGGCGAGGGGGCGACGTCGTAGACGACGACCGGCGCCGCGCCGTGGTACGCGCTCGCGATCCCCGACGGCTCGTGCCGCAGGTCGACGTCCATCGTGCTCCACCACACCGCCGGCTCGCCGCGTAGCTCCGCGTACACCCCGCGCGCCGTCTCGCCGGCCTCCGTGACGACGACGGCGCCGGCGAAGCCGACGCCGAGCACGCTCGTGACGTGGCGGACGAGCGGGACCGCGACGTCCTCGAGCGTCCGCGCGCGCACGAGCGCTCCCGAGAGGGAGGCAACCGCCTGCAACTCGCGGTCGCGGGCGGAGACGAGCTCGGCCGCCTCGAGCGAGCGGCCGACGCCACCGGCGACGAACGACCGTTCGCGCCAGCGCGAGAGCAGCAGGAGCGCAGGCGCGAGGGCGACCACCTCCGCGGCGAGCGACGCCCACAGGTGGCCGCCGATCGGCCGGCGGTCGTGCACGACGAGCAAGCCGAAGATCGCCGCAGCCGCCGCGATCGCGGGGAAGACGAGCGTCACGGCCCAGTCGAGCGGGTGAGCGCTGCGGCGGCCGCGCCAGAGCGCAGGCAGGATCGCGCCGGTCACGACGGCGTACGCCGCCGCGAGCAGCAGGAGCGGCAACGCGTTGAAGAGAAGAGCTTGTGTCGATTCGCTCACCGGGCGCGTCGAATGGTACGCCGGTGGCTGGCGGGCAGCCCCGCTTGAAAAGATGGGCCGCTCGGCCTATTCACGCCGCCCCGGCGGAACGCTAGCGTCCTGCGCACTGGGCGACGCGAACCGCGGCGCGCGTTCCTGGCCATACCGTCGCGGTGAGCGATCACGAAGAGGCCCGCTGCGACGACCCCCCGAGCAGCGGGCTTCTTTGTTTCTCCGGGCGGTACCCTGCGGGTGTCGTGGTCGAGAAGGTCCTCCTGGCGTCGCCGCGCGGCTTCTGCGCAGGAGTCGAGCGCGCGGTCGAGACGGTCGAGAAGGCACTGGAGCTCTACGGGCCGCCCGTCTACGTCCGCAAGCAGATCGTCCACAACCTGCACGTGGTGCGCGACCTCGAGGAGCGTGGCGCCGTCTTCGTCGAGGAGGAGACCGAGGTGCCCGTCGGCGCGACGGTCGTCTTCTCGGCGCACGGGGTCGCGCCGACCGTGCACGAGAACGCCGCGCTGCGCCGGCTGAACACGATCGACGCGACATGCCCGCTGGTCACGAAGGTGCACGTGCAGGCGCGGCGCTACGCCGGCGACGGCTACACGATCGTGCTGATCGGCCACGCCGGGCACGAGGAGGTCGTCGGCACGATCGGCGAGGCGCCCGACGCGATCGTGCTCGTGGAGTCGGTCGAGGACGTGCACCGGCTCGAGTTCGCTCCGGACGCGAAGCTCGCGTACATCACGCAGACGACGCTGTCGGTCGACGAGACGACCGAGATCATCCACGCGCTGCGCGAGCGCTTCCCGCAGATCTACGCGCCGAAGAAGGAAGACATCTGCTACGCGACGTCGAACCGCCAGTGGGCGGTCAAGGAGATGCTGGACGAGATCGATCTCCTGCTCGTCGTCGGCTCGCGCAACTCGTCCAACTCGAACCGCCTGGTCGAGGTGGCCTGCGCCCACGGGGTCGCCGCCTACCTGATCGACGACGAGAGCGAGATCGACGAGTCGTGGATGGACGGCGTCGGCATCGTCGGCGTCACCTCCGGCGCGTCGGCGCCCGAGAAGCTCGTCCAGCGCGTGTGCAACTGGTTCCGCGACCGCGGCACGACGCGAATCGAGCCTTACCGGCTCGTCGACGAGGACGTCGAGTTCCGCCTGCCCGTGGAGCTCCGCCGCGAGCTCGAGCTCGCGGCCGCTCAGGCGGACTGACTACGCCTGCTCGAGCCGCAGCTCGCCGACGGCGAGCTCGACGGCGAGCGTCTCGGCCTTGATGCGGTCGCGGTAGCGCTCGACGAGCTCCGGCTCGGGAAGCCACAGCCGGATGCGGTCGGTCAGCGCGAGACCGCTCTCCTTGCGCAGCACGTTCACCTCGTGGATGCGGTCGAGCAGGCGCCCCTCGAGCCGGAGCTCGTCGTCGAGCTCCGTATCGAGGGCGACGGTCAGCCCCGCCTCGCTCGCGACCGCCCAGCCCGCCACGCCGACGCGCTCGACGAGCACCTCGTCCGGCTCGAGGACGTGCCCGTCGACACGGAAGCGGCCGCCCGCCAGCTCCTCGAACTCGCCGCGCCGCAGCGCCTCGCGCACCGCCTGCAGCCGACGCCCGAGCCTCGGCCCGAGCTTCGGGAGGTTCGGCTTCACGCGCAGCTCCGCCGCGGCGACGTCGCCGAACGCAACCTCCTTCACGCGGAGCTCGTCGGCGATGTCGTCGGCGTGGGAGCTCGCGCCGTTGGCGCCCGCGACCACCATCCGACGGAGCGGCTGGCGCAGCTTCAGCCCCGAGATGGCGCGCGCCTGGCGGCCCAGCTCCACCACGCGCCGCACCTCCGCGATCTCGGCGAGCAGCGCCTCGTCCGGCTGCTCGACCTCGGGCCACGCCGCGAGGTGAACGGAGCCGGGGCCGTCCTGGACGAGGTTGCGCCACAGGTGGTCGGACAGGAACGGCATCACGGGGGCGACCACGCGGAGCGCCTGCACGAGCGCGTACCACAGCGAACGGAAGGCGGCGGCGTCGAACGAGTAGAAGCGCCGCCGGTTGCGGCGGATGTACCAGTTGGAGACGTCGTCCACGAACGCCTCCAACGCCCGCAGGACGTCGACGGTGAGCGTCGCCTCGTACCCGTCCGTCGCCTCGCGTACGAGCTGCTTCGTGCGCTCCACCAGCCAGCGGTCGAGCGGGCGCAGCTCGCCCGCAGGCTCGAGCTCGCCCCACGACGGCTCGAAGCCCTCGATGTTGGCGTAGTCCACGAGGAACTTGACGGAGTTCCAGAAGGTAAGGAGCCGGCGCTTGATCTCGTGCGCCGGTCCGAAGCCGAACAGCAGGTTGCGGTCGGGCGGCTGCGCGCAGTACTGCCAGCGCATGACGTCGGCGCCCATCTGCGCGAACGCGTCCTCGGCGAGGATCATGTTCCCCCACGAGCCGTGCATCTCGCGTCCCTGCTCGTCGAGCATCTTCTCGTAGCCGAGCACGCGCCGGTACGGCGACCGCCCGACGAGCACGACGGACATGAAGAACTGCGAGTAGAACCACAGGCGGATCTGCTCGCGCATCTCCGACACCCAGTCGGCCGGGAACCACTCTTCCCAGTACGCGTGGTCGGGCAGCGGCGCGTGCGTCAGCCCTCGCGCGGCGCCCGTCGCGTTCCCCTCGGGGACCCACGTCTCGTTTTGCCAGCCGAGCGTCGAGAACGGGACGATGCCGGCGTCGAGCCACACGTCGCCGACCTCGGGGATGCGCCGCACGGTCTCGCCGCAGTCGGCGCAGCGGATCGGCACGCGGTCGATCCACGGCCGGCGCAGCTCCTCGAGCTGCGCCATCCCCTCCACGGCGCGCTCGGCCAGCTCGGCTTTCGAGCCGACCACGTTCAGATGCCCGCAGGCGCAGGGGTAGAACGGCAGCGGCAGCCCGTAGTAGCGGCGGCGCGAGATGTTCCAGTCGCCCATGTTGCGCAGCCAGTCGTCCATCCGCTTGCCCATGTACTCCGGCACCCACTGCACCTTGGCGTTCTCCTCGATCAGGCGGTCACGGATCTCGTCGACCGAGATGAACCAGTCGTCGGACAGCCGGAAGATGAGCGGCGTGTCGCAGCGCCAGCAGTGCGGGTAGGCGTGCGTGTAGAGGCCGGCGTGCACGAGGAAGCCGGTCTCCGCGAGGCGGCCGATGATCTGGTCCGCGGCCTCCGTCGTCGAGAGGCCGTGCAGCCAGCCGTACTCGTCGTAGAAGCGCCCGGACTCGTCGACGGGTGCCAGCACCGCCAGGTCGTGCACGCGCGACAGCTCGAAGTCCTCGCCGCCGCAACCCGGCGCGATGTGCACGATCCCGGTGCCCTGGTCCATCGTCACGTCCTCCCACGGGATCACACGGTGGTCGACCTGCGACCCGGGCGGGAGGTCGTCGAATGCGGCCCGGTAGCGCCGGCCGACGAGCTCGCGCCCAGGCCTGCGCTCGACGTACTCGTCGTCCGGGAACGGCTTGACCGCAACCCATTCGCCGTTCTCGCGCCGGCCGTATTCCTCGTCGGGGTGCACGGCGGCGGCGACGTTCGCCGGCAGCGTCCACGGCGTCGTCGTCCAGACGACGAGTGACTGCCCGGGCTGGTCGAGCAGCGGGAAGCGGACGTAGAGCGACGGGTCGGCGCGCTCCTGGTACACGCCGCCCTGCGCCAGCTCGTGCTGCGAGATCGACGTCCCGCAGCGCGGGCACCACTCCGTCGAGCGGTGGCCGGTGTACAGCCAGCCGCGCTCGTGGACGATCTGCAGGAACCGCCAGATGTACTCGATGTTCGTGTCGCTGAACGTGTAGTAGTCGTTCGACCAGTCCATCCACTGACCGAGGCGCCGCGAGCCGCGGACGAGCTCCCGCGTCGACCAGACGACGACGTCGCGGCACTTGGCCGCGAACCGCTCGAGGCCGTAGTCCTCGATCTCCCGCTTCGAGTTCAGCCCCAGCTCGCGCTCGACGCCGACCTCGATCCACAACCCCTGGCAGTCCCAGCCGTTCTGGTACCGGATCTCGTATCCGCGCGCCGCCTTGTAGCGGTGGAAGACGTCCTTCAGCGTCCGGCCCCACGCCGTGTGCACGCCGAGCGTCTTGTTCGCCGTGACGGGGCCGTCCACGAACGACCACTTCGGGCCGCCGCAATTCCGTTCCCGGAGCCGCTCGAACGTCTGCTCGCGCTCCCAGACCTCCAGCATCTCCAGCTCGAGCGCTGGATGATCCGGCTTGTCCGGCAGCGGTGTGAACATGGCTTGGTGAGACTAGCGAGCGGGAAGAAACGGCTCCCGCTCGGCGTTGACGACGTCGAAACGACTTACGGAAAGGAACGGACTTGGCAACCAACGCAACCAGCGAAACGTTCGAGAGCGAGGTGCTCCAGGAAGACGGCAAGGTGCTCGTCGACTTCTGGGCGGAGTGGTGCGGGCCGTGCCACGCGGTCTCACCCGTCCTCGACCGGATCGCCGACGAGCACCAGGTGAAGCTCGTCAAGGTGAACATCGACGACCACCAGGACCTGGCGCAGCGCTACGGCGTCGCGTCGATCCCGTTCATGGTGCTGTTCGAGAACGGCGAGCCGCAGGCTTCCGCCGTCGGCGCGATGCCGAAGGGCGCGCTCGAGAAGCAGCTGGGGCTGGCGGGGGGCTGAGAAGCTCTCCGCTCGCTCCGTAGGGACGGGCGCTGCCCGCGGTGGCGGGAAACTAGGACGTCTCGTCGAGGTAGGTCAGGAACGCGAGGTGCTTGGCGAGATATGCCTCGATGTCGCCGACGCCTCGTTGCGCCCAGTCTTCGACCCACGTCTCGGTGAGATCGTCCTCGATGCGGTGGAGGATGCCGCGCTCTTCCATGGCCGAGATGATCGTCAGGCCGCCGGACGGACGCATGAGCCGATCGGCCCATCTTTCGCACGGCGAAAGCCCAGGTACGGTCCGCACGATGCCGCCGTTCCTGCTCGTCAACCCGCGGTCGGGCGGCGGAGACGTCGACAGGCTGGTGGCGGCTGCGAGGCGGCGCGGCTTCGCGGTGCACGTCCTCGCCGAGGACGACGACCCGGCCGAGCTGGCGCGGGACGCCCCCGCCGACGTCCTCGCGGTTGCCGGCGGCGACGGCTCGCTCGCCGGTGTCGCGGCGGTTGCTGCCGAGCGCTCGCTTCCGTTCGGCGTCGTGCCGTTCGGGACGCGAAATCACTTCGCCCGCGACCTCGGCCTCGACCGCCGCGACCCAGTCGCGGCGCTCGGGGTCGTGGCGGACGGCGAGCCTCGCCTCGTCGACCTCGGCCGCGCGAACGGCCGCCCGTTCCTGAACAACGTCTCGCTCGGCGCGTACGCGCAGCTCGTGCATGTCCGCGAGGAGCACCGGCGCGAGCGAAATGCGTTCGCGCGGCTGCGGGCGCTCGTGCTCGTCGCGCGCCGCCGCGACGAGGTCGCGGTGACGCTGGACGGCGACCCGTTGCGCTCACGGGTCGTGCTCGTCGCGAACAACGCGTACGACCTCGACGTGCTGTCGCTCGGCGGACGCGGACGTCTCGACGAAGGCGTGCTGCACCTCTACGCACCCACGGGGGTGGTGCGCGCGAACTGGATCGAACGGCGCGGCACGCGCTTCGTCGTCGACGCGCCGCACCACCGGCTGCACGCGGCCGTCGACGGCGAGCCGGACGTGCTCCGCACGCCGGTCGAGTTCACGATCGAGCCGCGGGCGCTACGCGTGCTCGCGCCGCGCGAGCCACGCGGCTAGGACGTGCTCCTGGCCGGGGAACGCCATCGGGGGCAGCTCCGGCGGCGCGAACCAGCGCAGCTCGGCAACGTCGTCCGCCGCCGCCGGCTCGCCCTCGCCGGCGACGATCCACGTGACCGAGAAGACGAAGCGGTCGCCGTACGGCTCGACGTCGACGCGCAGCAGCTCCAGCGGCTCGACGGCGAGGCCCGTCTCCTCGAGGAACTCGCGGCGCAGCCCGGCGACCGGGTCCTCGTTCTCGTCGAGGAACCCGCCGGGAAGGTCCCACTCGCCGAGCCGCGGCTCGAGCGCGCGCCGTGCGAGCAGCACGCGCCCGTCGCGCTCGAGCACGCCTTGGACGGCGGGGACGGCGTTCGCCCAGTAGCGCTCGCCGCAGCGCACGCAGCGGAGGTGGTCGCCCGCCGACGTGAGGTTTCCAGCGCAGCGGGGACAGAACCGCCACCCATCGAGGATCGACACGGAGGCGAATGATGGACAAGGACAACCCGCCTGCGACGGAGCGCGAGCAGGAGCTCGCGCAGACCGGCCGCCAGGGCGAGGAAGAGGACATGCGCGGCACGACGAGCCCCGACGACGCGGACAACCTGCCGAGCGACGAGGAGTAGCTAACCCCGTTCCGCGAGCACCGCGTCCGCGAGTCGCGGCCACGCGTCCGCCGCCCACGAGCCGAAGGCGCGGTCGCTGAGGCAGCCGAGGGCGACGTCCGCCTCGGGATCGACCCAGAGGAACGTGCCGCTGCGGCCGAAGTGCCCGAACGTGCGCGGCGAGTTGCGCGTTCCCGTCCAGTGCGGCGCCTTCGCGTCTCGCAGCTCGAAGCCGAGGCCCCAGTCGTTCGGAGACTGGCGGCCGAAGCCGGGCAGCACGCCGTCGAGCCCGGGAAACTGCACCGTCGCCGCCTCCGCCAATGTCTCCGCGGCGACGCGCCGCGGCGCGCGCAGCTCCTCCGCCACCGCGAGCAGGTCGCCGATCGTCCCACTCGCCCCCGAGCCGGCCGAGCCTTCGAGGCGGATTCCCGTTCCCGCCCATACGTCGGCGAAGTACCGCTCGAACGGCATCTCCGCCCGCGCCGCCACGAACGCCGCGGCGACCTCGAAGCCGTAGTTCGAGTAGATCCGCCGCCGGCCGGGCGGCGCGATCGGAGCGCCCGCCTCGAACGGCAGCCCGGACGCGTGCGCGAGCAGGTGGCGGAACGTCGACCCGAGTGGGCCGGTCGGTTCGTCCAGGTCGGCCAGCCCCTCCTCGAGCGCAACCAGCATCGCGAGCGCCGTCGCGAGCTTCGTCACCGACGCCCACGGGAACCGCCGCTCCGTGTCGCCGTGCACGCCCCGCGTGCGGCCGACCACACCGACGGCGACGCCGCATCCCCATCCGTCGACCTGGCGCAGCGCCTGCACGAACCGCGACACTAGCCGCGTGGAACGGCAGCTCGTCTCGTCCGGCGCCGCGTTCGAGCAGCGAGTCGGATACTCGCGCGCCGTCCGCGTCGGCGACCGCGTCTGGGTGTCCGGGACGGCGCCGATCATGCCCGGCGACCGCGACCCGCCCACCGGCGCCTACGAGCAGGCGCGCGTGTGCCTCCAGATCGTCGAGCGCGCGCTGGCCGAAGCCGGCGCGAGCCTCGACGACGTCGTGCGCACGCGCATCTACGTCACCGACGCGTCGGTCATCGCCGACGTCGGCCGCGCGCACGCGGAGGCGTTCGCGCGGGCGCGACCCGCGACGACGGCGATCGTGACGCAGCTGCTCGATCCGCGCTGGCTGGTGGAAATCGAAGCCGAAGCGGTGATACTCACGCCGTGAAGCAGATCTATCCCGCGTCGATCACCGGCAAGGGCGCCCGCGGGATCGGCGCCGACCAGCCGAGCGTCCTCGAGCACTCCTTCGGCAAGGGTGAGCCGTACACGCTGGGCGTCGAGGAGGAGTACATGCTGCTCGACCCCGAGACGTGGGACCTCGTGCAGCACATCGACAGCGTGCTCGCCGCCGTGCGACACGGCGACCACGAGGAGCGACTGCACGCGGAGCTGATGCAGTCGGTGCTCGAGGTGACGACGCCCGTCTGCCGCACGCCCGCCGACGTGATGCGTGCGCTGTGCCAGCTGCGCGGTTACGTCGCGGAGATCGCGCGCTCCGAGGGCTGCCGCTTCGGCTCAGCGGGAACGCACCCGTTCAGCCTGTTCGAGCGTCAGCGCATCACGGCGCGCGACCGCTACCGCAACCTCGTCGACCAGCTGCAGTACGTGGCGCGGCGCGAGCTGATCTTCGGGATGCACATGCACGTCGCAGTCGACGACCCCGAGAAGGCGATCCAGGTGATGAACGGCCTGCTCGTGCACCTGCCGCAGCTGCTCGCGCTGTCGGCGTCGTCGCCGTTCTGGCGCGGCGAGCCGACCGGCCTGCACTCGAGCCGGCAGATGGTCTTCGCGGCGTTCCCGCGCTCGGGCCCGCCGCCGCGGTTCCGCGACTACGCCGACTACGCCGACGTCGTCGGGCAGCTCGAGCGCACCGGCTGCATCGCCGACTACACGCACATCTGGTGGGACATCCGGCCCCACCCGCGGCTCGGCACGATCGAGATGCGCGTCTGCGACGCCGTCACGCGCATCGAGGACGTCGTCGCGATCGCCGCGTTCTTCCAGGCGATCGTGAAGATGTACTGCGAGCAGTACGACGCCGGCCGCCCGATCCCGAGCTGGCACCGCATGCTGACGACCGAGAACAAGTGGCTCGCGGCCCGCTACGGGCTGGAGGCGCCGGTGATGGACCTGGCGACCGGCCGCCGCAACCGCGTGCCCGTGGCACAGCTCGTCCGCCGGACGCTCCGCGACATCGAGCCGCACGCGCGCGAGCTGGGTTCCGAGCGCGAGCTCGACGGCGTGCGCGGGATCCTCGCGCGCGGCAACGGCGCCGACCGGCAGCTGCGCGTGTGGAACGCGAATCGCGACATCGTCGAGGTCGTACGCGAGATCGCCGCCGCGACCGAGGACGCGGTCACCGCAGCCGCAGCGGCGCCAGCCGGCTGACGCGGCTCCTCTCGCCGACGACCCACAACGCGCTCTGGTCGGTCTTCCAGCCGAGCGCGATCGCGACGTGCGAGGGCTCCGTCGCGACGCGGCCGTCCGCGAGGTCGGCGACCCAGACGTGGGTCGCGTCCGTGAACGCGACGTGCTGTCCGTCCGGCGCGAGTGCAGCGATCCCAGCGTTCGGGTTCCAGCTCGCGCGCTGGAACGAGTAGCGGACACGGAGGCGGTGCGACGCGACGTCGATCGCGACGAGGCGCCCGTACCCCACGCTGACCGCCCAGAGGGTGCCGTTGTCGCCGTCGTCGGCCTGGACGAGTGCCCACGTGGCCGCCGCGGCGAAGTCGCCGCTGCCGGGAAGGTCGATGCAGTACGCGCGTCCGGCCGCAGTGTCGAGCTCGTGCACCATCGCATTGCCGTCGCCGCCGATGTAGAGCGTGAAGAGGTAGCGGCCGTTCGGAGACGAGACGCGTGCGAACGGGAGGCCGGAGATGAGTGCGCTCCTGTCCTGGTCCTTCAGCGGCTGCTTCCGCAGCGTGTTCGTGGCCAGGTCGTACAGCCGCACCTCGTAGCCGAAGCGAAGCGTCTGGATCAGGAACAGGAACCGCCCGTCGAGCGCGTCGAACGACCAGTTGTTCCCACCGAGCTTCACGACCCGCTGCGTGTGCGGAGAGGCGATCGCGAACGTCGTCGACCGCTTCTGCGTGCGTGCGACGACCGCGCTCGCGCCGTCCTGGGAGACGCCGACGAGGGAGAACGTCCCGCGCTGCTGCAGCATGGCGTCGGCGACGCGGCGTCCGGTCGCGAGGTCGTACCACGTCAGCAGCGCGCCGTCCTGGTGCACGAGCGTCCGCCCGCTCACGACCCCCGGCGGCAGGTGCCAGCGCGTGCCGCCGGTGCGTAGGTCGATCACGCGCAGCGGCTTGTCGACGGACTGGCGAACGGCGAGCATGCGGCCGTGGGCGAGCACGAACTGGCTCGTGCTGCAGTCGAGCGGCGAGCACGCCGCGCCGACAGCCGCGCCGGGCAGGAGCAGCGCGAGCGCACTGGCCACGAGCGTGAGACGGAGCATGCCCGGTCTACGCCCAGGGGACCTCTCGAGGTCCCGGCGCCGTATGACTTCCGTGTGGCGGAGCGCGCCTGGATCAAGGCTGCCCAGAACGGCTCGGTCGACGACCTGGAGCGGCTCTTCCGCGCGCACTGGCCGCGTGCCTACCGCGCCGCGCTGCTCGTCACCAACGACGCCGCGGCGTCCGAGGACATCGCGCAGGAGGCGTTCCTCGCGGCCGTGCGCAACCTCGACCGCTTCGACCGGCGGCGCCCGTTCGCACCGTGGCTCCACCGGATCGTCGTCAACCGCGCGATCGACTGGACCCGGGCGCGCCGCCTGCGGGCGGAGGTCGAGCTCGGCGAGCATGTCGCCTCCGCACCCGACGTCGAGCCCGGCGACGGCACGTTCGCGCGCATCGGCGAGCTCTCGCCCGAGCACCGCGCCGTCGTCGTGCTGCGCTACGTGCTCGAGTACACGCCGGGCGAGATCGCGAAGCTGCTCGACCTGCCGCGCGGCACCGTCAACTCGCGCCTCCGCCGCGGCCTCGACCGCTTGAGGGAGCTGGAGGCATGACGCCCGAAGACCGCGCCTGGGAGGTCGTGCGCCGCGCCTACCTCGAGCGGTCGCCCAGGCCGCGCGCGCGCCCGGGCAACCGGCTGCTCCCCACGGCGGCGGCGCTCGCCGTCGTCGCGGCCGTCGCGCTTGCGGCCCTGTCGCCGCCGGGCCGCGCCGTCTTCGAGCGCGTCGGGCGCGCAGTCGGCGTCGAGCCGGCGGCGACGGAGCTCTTCTCGCTCCCGGGCGGCGGCCGGCTGCTCGCGGTGGCGCACGGCGGCGTCTGGCTCGTCGAGGCCGACGGCGCCAAGCGGCGGCTCGCGTACGACGACGCCGAGTGGTCACCGCACGGCCTCTACGTCGTCGCGACGCGCGGGGACGAGCTGGTTGCGGCGGATCCGCACGGGCGTGTGCACTGGACGCTGGCGCGACCGCGGCCGCGCTGGCCGCGCTGGGAGGGCACCTACGTGGACACCCGCATCGCCTACCTCTCCGCCGGCGATCTGCGCGTCGTCGCCGGCGACGGCACCGGCGACCACCTCCTCGCGGCGCACGTGCTTCCGGTTCCGCCCGCGTGGGATCCGGCGCGCCTGCACACGGTGGCCTACGCCGTCGCCGGTGCGGTCGTGCTGCGAACGGCCGACGGACGGCTCGTCTGGCGGCGCCGGGTGCGGGTCGTCCCGCACGCGCTCGAGTGGTCGTCCGACGGCCGCCGCCTCGCCGTCGTCGGCGCGCGGCGCATCGAGATCCTGGACGGCGCAGGCCGCACGCTGGGCGTGGTCGCGCCGCCGGGCGCGGCGGGCCTCGACGCGGCGTTCCGCCCCGGAACGCACATCCTCGCCGTCGCCGGCCGGCTCGGCGGCCAGAGCGAGGTGCGCGTCGGCGGCCGGCTCGTGTTCGCGGGCCCCGGCGTCTTCGGCGGGATCGCCTGGTCGCCCGGCGGCGGGTGGCTGCTCGTCACGTGGCCGACGGCGAACCAGTGGCTGTTCCTGCACGGCGCGCGGGTGCACGCCGTCGGCAACATCGCGCACCAGTTCGCGCAGACGGACGCTCGGACGCCCGCGCAGATCGACGGCCGCTGGTCGCAGTAGATTCGGCCCGTGCTCCAGCGCGGCGACCGCCTTCCGGACGCGACCGTCTTCCTCGGTCCGAACGAGCCCGTGAGCCTGCACGAGCTGCTCGAGGACGGTCCGAAGCTGCTCGTCTTCTACCTCTTCGACTGGTCGTCGACCTGAACGAACGAGATGGAGCTCCTGCGTGACAGGAGAGCGGACTTCGACGAGGCAGGCGTCCAGCCGGTCGGCGTCTCGCGCGACTCGCCGTGGTGCCACATCGCGTGGACGCAGGCGCTCGACCTCAACTTCGGGCTCCTGTCGGACTTCAACGGCGAGGCGGTGCGCGCGCTCGGAATCGGGTTCTCGTTCCGCGGGTTCGAGGACGTGGCGCAGCGGTGCGCGCTCCTCGTCGACACGGACGCGACGATCAGCGGCTTCTGGCGGTACGACACGAGCGAGGTGCCCGACGTCGACGAGCTGCTCGCGGCGTGCCTAGCCTTGACCTCGTCGGGCGAGTCTGTCTGAATCGAGCGATGGAGACTCCTGCGGTCGGCGCGGCGCCCGCCACACGGAATCACGGCGCCCTCACACTCGCGCTCGCGGCTGCCGTCGCGGTGCTCGTCGTCGTCTTCGCGTTCGACGCGTCGGCGGTTCCGAACCACTGGTACGCGCTCTTCAAGACGATCCACGTGGTCGCCGCGATCGTCTGGCTCGGTGGCGGCATCCTCGTCTTCGTGCTCGGCGTGCGCGCGCAGCGCGCGTCGAACGTGGAGGACATGACGGCGATCGCGCGGTTCGGCGCGTTCGCGGGCGAGCGGATCTTCGCGCCCGCCGGTCTCGTCGTCGTCGCGATGGGCGTCGCGATGATGATCAACACCGACTGGGGCTGGGGCACGTTCTGGATCGACGCGGGGCTCGTCGGCTACGCGACGACGTTCGTCACCGGCGTCGGGTTCCTGTCGCCGACCGCGAAGAAGATCGCGGCGGCCGAGCCCGGCAGCCCCGAGGCGCTCGCGCTGATCGACCGCGTCCTGCTCGTGCTGCGCGTCGACGTCGCGGTGCTCCTGCTCGTGATCGCCGACATGGTCACGAAGCCGTTCTCGTAAGGGCAGCGATTTCTCGAGCGACCGGGGGAGAGCCGAAACGGCTCCCCCGGTTCCTCACATGCCCATCGCGTGGTAGCCGGAGTCGACGTAAAGCGTCGTCCCGGTGACGTTCCTCGCTTCGTCGCCGAGCAGGTAGGCGGCCGCGGCGCCGACGTCGTCGGCGTCGATGTGGCGGTGCAGCGGCGCACGCTCCTCGACGATCGACTCCATCGTCGGGAACCCCGCGATCGAGCGCGCGGCGAGCGTGCGGACGGGGCCGGCCGAGATCGCGTTGACGCGGATGTTCTTCGCACCCAGGTCCCACGCGAGATAGCGCACCGACGCGTCGAGCGTCGCCTTCGCGACGCCCATGACGTTGTAGTGCGGGACCGCGCGCTCGCCGCCGAGATAGGTCATGGTGACGATCGAGCCGCCGCCGGCCGCCTCCATCAGCGGCTCGGCCGCGCGCGCCGCCGCGACGAGCGAGTAGGCGCTGACGTCGAGCGCCATCCAGAAGCGGTCGCGGGGCGTATCGACGAAGCGGCCTTCGAGATCCTCGGCCGCCGCGAACGCCACCGAGTGCACCAGGATGTCGAGCCGGCCGCCGAAGACGTCGCCGACCTCGCCGAAGACGCGCGCGATCGCCTCGTCGTCCCGCACGTCGAGCTCGGTCACGAGCGGGCTCTCGACCGACTCGGCGAGCTCGCGGACGTTCTTCTCGATGCGCTCGCCCTGGAACGTGAACGCGACCTGCGCGCCGCCCTCGGCAAGGCGGCGGGCGATCGCCCACGCGATCGAGCGCTTGTTCGCGACACCCAGGACGAGCGCGTTCTTTCCCTGGAACTTTCCCTGGAACATCGCGGGCGACTCTAACCCCCATCGGGTACGCTGCGGCACCTTGCGTCGCGCCTTGCTGCTGGCCGTGGTGCTTGCGCTCGTCGTAGCCTCCGCGGCCCCGGCGAAGCTGGCGCCTGTCCGCCGCCCGGTCGGCGAGACGAGCCTCCCGCGCGTCCGCGCCGGCGTCCTCCACGTCCCGCCGCTGCAGGCGAGCGACCTGACGCGCGTGATCGTGCGCCTCCCCGCACCGCCGCTCGCGGTCTGGTTCGCGCAGCGCCGGCTGGCGTCGGCGTCGGCCGCCCAGCACCTCGACGTGCAGAGCGCGAGCGCCAGGACGTACCTCGCGCACCTCGCACGGCTGCAGCGCGTCGCGGCCGTGCAGGTCAAGGCCGCGGTTCCCGACGCGACGCTGCAGCAGCGCTTCCGCATCGTGCTCGACGGGATCACGGTGCAGCTGCGGGCGGCGGAGCTGCCGAAGCTTCTGCGCGTCCGCGCGATCGACAAGATCTACCCCAGCCTGCGCTACACGATGACGGACGACACGAGCCCGGCCGTCATCCACGCGACGCAGCTCGAGGCCGCGACGGGCGACCAGGGCGCGGGGATCAAGATCGGCGTCGTCGACACCGGCGTCGACCCGAAGAACCCGTTCCTGAACCCGGCCGGCTTCAGCTATCCCGCCGGGTTCCCCAAGGGCGACACGCGCTACACGACGCCGAAGGTGATCGTCGCGCGCGTCTTCCCCGGCCCGGTGCGCGACAAGCGCTCGAACCAGGTGTTCGACCCGACTGAGCCGCACGGGACGCACGTCGCCGGCATCGCGGCAGGCGACCAGAACGTCACCGCGCCCGCCGGCCCCGACCACCCCCGGGTCACCGGCCTCTCCGGCGTCGCGCCGAGAGCCTGGATCGGCAACTACCGCGTCTTCACCATCCCGACGCCGCTCGGCCACGAGGCCGACACGCCGCAGATCGTGCAGGCGTTCGAGTCTGCCGTCGCCGACGGGATGAACGTCATCAACTTCTCCGGCGGCGGCCCGCAGACCGACCCCGCGAACGACGCGATGTACGAGGCGGTGCACGACACGGCGCTCGCCGGCGTCGTGCCGGTGATCGCCGCCGGCAACGACCGCGACGACTTCGGCCTCGGCACGACGGGCTCGCCCGGCACGGTTCCCGACGCGATCACCGTCGCGGCGGTCTCGAACGCGCACGTCTTCGCGCCCGCGCTGAGCGTCCCGAACGGGCCGCCCCAGCTGACGGACGTGCCGATCCAGAGTGTCGGCGGCACCTACCCGCCGGCGTCGTGGGCGACGGCCGACCAGCCGATCGTCGACATCTCGACCGTCGTCGGGACGAACCACAAGCCGGTCGACCCGTACCTGTGCGGCAGCCCCAGCGACCCGAACAACACGCTCGGCACGCTGCCGAAGAACTCCGTCAAGGGGCTGATCGTGCTCGTCCACCGCGGCAACTGCAGCTTCGTCTCGAAAGCGGAGCGCGCGGTGATCGGCGGCGCGGCCGGGATGATCCTGATCGACAACCGGCCGGGCGAGGCGAACCCCGTCCCCGTCCAGCTGCCGCTCCGCGGCGGGATGATCAGCGATCTCGACGGACAGCGCCTGCAGGCGTACCTCGACGCGAACGGCGGGCGCGGCGCCATCCGGGTCTCAGCGGGCATCCAGGAGATCCCGACTGGACGCTCGGGGATCATGACCAGCTTCTCCTCCGCCGGGCTGAACGACTTCGGCTTCGACCTCAAACCGGACATCTCCGCGCCGGGGCTCGACGTCCTCTCGTCGACGCCGCCGCTCACGACGGGCTCGAACTTCGCCGTCTTCGCGGGCACCTCGATGGCGACCCCGCACGTCGCGGGCGCCGCAGCGCTGCTGCTGCAGCAGCACCCGACGTGGTCGCCGTACCAGGTGAAGTCTGCGCTGATGGACTCTGCCGCTCCCGCGTGGGGCAACACCGCCCGCACGCAGGAGGCGCCGGTGCTGCTCGAGGGCGCCGGGCTCGCCGACCTCACCGCGGCGACCGACCCGCACGTCTTCACCGACCCGCAGTCGCTCTCGTTCGAGAAGCTCGACCTGAACCAGGGCGCGCAGCAGAAGTCGCTGCTCCTCACCGTCTCCGACGCGGGTGGCGGGGCCGGCAACTGGACGGTGACCGTCGCACCGCAGTCGCAGACGAGCGGCGTGACGATCGGCGTACCGGCGACGATCTCGCTCACGCCCGGCGGCTCCGTGCCGTTCCCCGTGACGGTTAACGTGGCGGCGAACGCCGGCACCGGGTTCAACTACGGCTTCGTCGTCCTGTCCAACGGGAGCGTCCAGCGGCGCGTGCCGTACGCGTTCCTCGTCGAGAAGCCGGCGCTCGCGAGCGCACCGGTCGTGGCGCTGAGGAAGTTCCAGGTCGGCAGCACCGCCGTGGGAACGAACCGCGTCAGCCAGTACTGCTGCCCGTCGGAGCCGTTCGGCCCGCCGCCGAGCTACTTCGGGGCCCCGATGAACGAGGACGGCGCCGAGCACCTCTACTCCCTCTCCATCAACCAACCGGTCCTGAACTTCGGCGTCTCGATCCTCGCGCAGTCGTCGAACGCGCTCGTCGACCCGTGGGTGCTCGGCTCGAAGGACGAGAACGACGTCGAGGGCTACGCCGGCACCCCGGTCGACGTCAACACCCTCACCGTCGACTCCAACCTCGACGTCGGCGCGGCCGGCGCCGAGTTCCCGCGGCTCGGCACGTTCTACGTGTCGGTCGACTCGCGCACCGACCCGTTCACGAACAAGCCGCACAAGGGCCAGTACCTGCTCAACTCGTGGGTGAACGACGTGACGCCGCCGTACGTGCGCCTGCTGACGACGCGCGTCACCGCGGGCCGGCCGCTGATCATCGGGCAGGCGGTCGACCTCGGCGCGGGCGTCGACCCGCTCTCGCTCGTCCTCAACTACGGGCGCGTGCTGATCGGCGCTTCGCAGTACGACCCGGTGACCGGCCTCGTGCTCTTCGGGATTCCGACCCAGGCGCCGACACTCGCCGCCGGCAAGCGTTCCGCGATCGTGATGGCGTCGGACTACCAGGAGTCGAAGAACGTGAACACCGTCGGCCCGGCGCTGATGCCCAACACGACGTTCAAGCGCGTGCGGCTGACGGTCGTGAGCGGGCCGACGGTGACGTGGCTCGCACCGCAGGCGCGCTCGTGCGTGACGCGGCCCGAGCACCTGCTCGTCACCGCCGACTCGACCGCGGCGGTGCGCGAGGTCGTCTTCCGCGACGACGGCAGGAAGCTCGGGACGCGCAAGGGGACGCTCGCGTTCGAGCTGACGTGGAAGGACGCGCACGCCGCGAAGGGCGTGCACCGACTGACGGCCACCGTCGTCGACGTCCGCGGTCGCACCGCGACCGCCGAGCGCACCGTGCGCGTCTGCCGGTAGCCGTCGTCACCGGCGCCAGCTCGGGGATCGGCGCAGAGCTCGTGCGCGCACTCCAGACGCGCGGCTACCGCGTCGTCGGCCTCTCGCGCCGCCCGTCCGCGGCCGACGAGCACGAGGAATGCGACGTCGCCGACCGTGCGCAGGTCGAGGCGGCGGCGGAGCGGGTGCTCGCGAGGCACCAGCGGATCGACTTGCTGGTCGTGAACGCGGGCGTGCGCGGCCGAACGAGGTTCCTCGAGGGCGACGGCGAGGCGATCGAGCGCACGGTGCGCGTCAACTACCTCGGGGCGGTCTGGACGGTGCGCGCGTTCGCGCCCGGCCTCGGCCCCGGTGCGCGGGTCGCCATGATCTGCTCGGTCGCTGGAACCGTCGCGTCGGGGCCGTACTCGGCCTCGAAGCACGCGCAGCTCGCGCTGTCGCGCTCGCTGGCGGTGGAGCTCGGGCGCCGCGGCGTGTCCGTGCTGACGGTGAACCCGGGGTTCGTCGAGACGCCGGCTTCCCGCAGCGCAGCCGCCTCGGCCCGCTGTTCTCGCGCCTCGTCGTCGACCCGCCGTTCGTCGTGCGGCGCGTGCTGAGCGCGATCGACGCGGACAGGCGCGAGATCGTCGTCCCGCGCTGGTATCGGGCCGCCTCGGTCGCGCAGGCGCTCGCGCCGGGACTGTTCGCACGTGCCTTCACGCGCGCGGCGCGCGACCGTCGCATCCCCTGAACGCGCGCTCAGGCTCGCGCGAGCACGTACCAGCCGGTGACCGACTCGTAGCCGGCCGGCGCAAGCGAGCGGGCGCGCTCGCGCGACTCGCCTTCGCAGCCGGCCAGGTCGAGATACTCGTCGAGGTCGCGCGGCTCCCGCGTCACCTCGGCGCGCCGGAGCACGAGGCCGTTCGCATCGAAGAGCCCGCGCAGGTCGGCGTCGGCGAGCACGCGCGTCGTCGAGGGGTCGCGCGCGCGCTCGAACCGCGTGAGCGCCAGGGCGGCGAGCGGGTCGGCCGGCGCAAGCTGGTCGGCGACGAGGATCGTCCCGCCGGGGCGTGTGACGCGCACGAGCTCCGCGACGACGAGCTCAGGCCGCCGCGTGTGGTGAAGCGTGCGCAAGGTCGCCGCGACGTCGAACGAGAACGCGTCGAAGGGGAGCTGCTCGCCGTCGCCGACCACGACCTCCACGTTCGCCGGCGCGTCGGCGCGGGCGCGGGCGGCGAGCTCGGCGTCGATCTCGACGGCGACGATCGACCGCGCACGCGGGGCGAGCGCGAACGCGAGCGCGCCGGCACCCGCGCCGACGTCGAGCACGCGCTCGCCGCCGTGCAGCGGGACGAGCCGCTCGAGCCGCGCGGCGAGCGCCGCTGCCCGCCGGTCGCGCCATTCCGCACGCCGCTCGACGTTCACGAGTCGACCACGACCCGCCGCGCCCGCGTGGGCGCCGAGTTGATGCCGCAGCTCAGCTCGTACGTGATCGTCCCGGCCGCACGCGCGTGCTCTTCGAGCGGCAGGCCCCGCCCGACGATCGTCACCGGCGTTCCCGGCGGCAGCTCCCGCTCGAGCTCGACCGCGAACGCGTCCATCGAGACCGTCCCGACGACGCGGCGCCGCTCGCCCGCGACGCGCACCTCGGTGCCGGACAGGTCACGGCGGAAGCCGTCGGCGTAGCCGACGGGGACGATCCCGATCCAGGTGTCGCGCTCGGCGACGAACCGGCGCGCGTACCCCGTCGACTCGCCGGCGCGCAGCGGCTTCGCGAGCGCGATCTCGGTCGTCCAGGCGAGCACCGGCTCGAGCCCGTCCTCGCCGGCGTCCGTCCCGAACGGCGAGAGGCCGTAGATGGCGATCCCGCACCGCGCGGCGTCGAAGCGGGCCTCCGGCAGGCGCAGCGCGGCGGCGCTGTTCGCGACGTGCCGGGTGAGGTGCGCGACCGGGGCCGTCGCGGCGCGAAAACGCTCGATCTGCCGGCGCGCGAACTTGGCATCGGTGTCGGCCGTTGCGAGGTGCGTCATCACGCCCACCACCTCGCGCGCGGGCGCCGGCAGCTCCGCCACGCCCCAGCGCCCCATCCCCGTGTCGAGCTTCACGTGCACGGCGACTCCCTCCGGCAGCTCGTCGTGCGACACGCAGAGCTCGAGCCGCGCCTCGCGTGCGACCGCGACCTCGCGGTTCGTCGCGGGCCCGAAGACGAGGATGCGCGCGTCGACGAGCTCGCGCCGCAGCTGGACGGCCTCGGCGACCGTCGCCACGCAGAGCGCGCTTGCGCCGGCGTCGAGCGCCGCGGCGGCGCAGTCCACCGCGCCGTGCCCGTACGCGTCCGCCTTGACGACGGCCCACAGCTCGCTTCCATCGAGCGCGCGCAGAAGCGTGCGCACGTTGCGGCGCAGGGCCCCGAGGTCGATCGTGATCTCGGACCTCGGCACCGCGTCAGATCTCCGGGAACTGCCAGCCGTCGCCGCCGAGCGCGCGCTGGATTCCCGGCAGCAGGTCGCTCGCGACGAGACCGGCCTGGTGCGGCACCAGCTTCGACGCGACGCCGTGGGCGGCGGCCGCGAGCGCGGCCGCGAGCTGCGCGTCGAGCCCCTTCGCGAGGAACGCCGCCACGACGCCCGTCAGCACGTCGCCGCTGCCGGCGGTCGCGAGCGACGGCTCGCCGTACAGGCTGACGAAGACGCCGGCGCGCGGAGCGGCGACGAGAGTGTCGCTTCCCTTCAACAGCACGACGCAGCCGAATCGTGAGGCCGCCCTGCGCACCAGCCCGAAGCGGTGCGCGTCCACCTCCCGCGCGTCCACGCCGAGGAGCCGGGCGAGCTCGCCGCCGTGCGGCGTCAGCACGGTCGGCGCGGCGCGCGTGAACGGCTCGAGCTGCCAGAGCCCGTCCGCGTCGAGCACGACCGGCTGCTCGAGCCGCTCGAGCAGGAGCCGGACGAGCGCAACCGTCCCCTCGCTGCGGCCGAGGCCGGGCCCGATCGCGACGGCGTCCGCCTTCTCGGCCGCCGCGAGAATCGAGTCCGCCGCGCGCGGCAGCAGGCGGCCCTGCGCATCCTCGGGCAGCGGCCGTTTCACCGCCTCGAGCAGGCGCGTCTCGAGGACGGGCAGCGTCGACTCGGGCGCCGCCACCGTGACGTAGCCGGCGTCGGCGCGAAAGGCGGCGAGCGACGTCAGCATCGGCGCGCCGGTCAGCCCGCGCGAGCCGCCGACGACGAGCACGGAGCCGGCCGAGTACTTCGACGAGGAGCGGTCCTTCCGCGGCACCTGCAGGAGCGCCGACGCGTGGACGAGCGCGTGCACGTGCTCCTGCACCCGCAGTCCGATGGGCGCGAGGTGGACGTCGCCGGCGTGGAGGCGGCCCGGTGCAACCGCGAGACCGACCTTCACGGCGCCGAACGTGACGGTCTCGGCAGCACGCACCGCCGCTCCGGGCACCTCGCCGGTCGAGGCGTCGACGCCCGACGGAACGTCGACGGCGACGATCGGGCGGCCGGTCGCGTTCATGCGCTCGATCATGCGTGCGGCGTCCTCGCGCGGCGCCTCGCGAAGACCGATGCCGAGCAGCGCGTCGACGACCACCTCCGGCTCGCCGAGGTCGCCGACGCCGTCGACGACCCGCGTCTCGATGCCCGCCTCGCGCAGGACACGGGCGCAGACGCGGCCGTCGCCGCCGTTGTTGCCCTTGCCGCAAACGACGGTGACCGTCGAAGGGTGCAGCCGCAGCACGCGTTCCGCGACGGCGGTCCCGGCTCGCTCCATCAGCTCTTCCAGCGATCCCTGGTAGGCCTCCTCCGCGCGCCGGATCTCCTCCGCCGTCGCGAGCGGCGGCAGCCTCATCGGGCTTCCCCGGCATCGACGACGACGGCCACCGCCGCCGCGAGCTCACGCGAATGGGTCATCGAGAGCTCGATGCGCTGGGCTCCGAGACGCTCGGCCCATGCCGCCGTCCGTCCGCTCAGGTGGACGCCGGGCTTCGGCCGGCCTCGGATCTCGATCTCCTTCCACGTGAAGTGCACCCCCGAGCCGAGCGCCTTGCCGACGGCCTCCTTCGCGGCGAAACGGCCGGCGTAGTGCTGCGGCGGATTCGGCTTGGAATCGCAGTAGGCGATCTCGGCGGCCGTGAAGCAGCGTTCGCGGAAGCCGTCGCCGTGCCGGTCGAGCGCACGGCGGATCCGGTCGATCTCGATCAGGTCGACGCCGACGCGCAACGTCTACAGGTTCGCCTCGAGCCAGTCGGGCAGTTGGGCGATCGACGACACGATGCCGTCCGGCTGGACCTGCGAGCGCTCGACCTCGTCGGGCCGGAACTTGCCGGTGCGCACGAGGATCGTCCGCATGCCGTGGCGGTGCGCCCCGACGACGTCGTTGTCGAGGTCGTCGCCCACCATCCAGGCGAGCGCAGGCTCGGCGTCGAGCGCGTCGAGCGCCGCCTGGAAGTAGTTCGGGCTCGGCTTGCCGAGAACGGTCGCCTCGACGTCGGCCGCGTACTCCAGGCCGGCGACGAACGCGCCTGCGTCGAGGCGGGCGCCGTCGGCGGTCTGCCACCACTTGTTCTTGTGCAGGCAGTAGAGGGCTGCGCCCGCCTCCAGCTCGTGGAAGGCGCGGTTCAGGTTCAGGTACGAGAAGACGCGGCCCGTCTCCTCGCCTTCGTCCGCTCCGCCGACGAGCACGGCGTCGACGTTCATGCCGACGAGCTGCAGGCCCTGCAGGTCGTCGAGGATGCCCGGCATCGTCAGCGCGAGCACGCGCTTCCCCGCGAGCGCGCGCGCCGCGACGTCGCCCGTCGTCTGCAGCTCCGCGTCGTCGAGCTCGATCCCGAACGCGCGCAGCTGGTCGGCGACCTGCGCCTTCGACCGCGTCGTCGTGTTCGTGACGAAGCGCAGGCGGTGGCCGTTGTCACGCAGCCGCCGCACCGCCGTCGCGGCCCCGGCGATCGGCGCTCCCGAGACGTGCAGGACGCCGTCGACGTCCAGGAGAATCGCGGCCATGGACGTCGATCTTATTCGGGCGGAGGTCGCGTTCCGCTTCTCGCGCTCGAGCGGACCGGGCGGCCAGCACGCGCAGAAGAGCTCGACACGTGTCGAGGCGCTGTTCGACGTCGCGGCGTCGGCCGGCCTCACCGACGCCGAGAAGAAGCGTGTCCTCGCACGGGTCGGCCCGGTCGTCCGCGCTGTGGCGCAGGACGAGCGGTCGCAGCTGCGGAACCGCGAGCTGGCGAGCGAGCGGGTCGTCGTGCAGCTGCGCGAGGCTGCGCGGGTGCGGCGCGCGCGGCGGCCGACGACGCCGACCATGGCGGCCCAGGAGCGGCGTCTCGAGGAGAAGCGGCGGCGGTCGGCGACCAAGCGCCTGCGGCGCGGCCCCGACGAAGCGTGAGCCTCGTCAGCTGCGCACGAGCCGCGCGACCGCGTCCATCAGCTCGCCCACCTTCTCGTCTCCGCCCTCGCGCACACAGTGGGCGACGTGGTCCTCGAGCACCTTCAGCGCGACCCCGTCGAGAGCCGCGGTGACGGCCGAGACCTGCGTGACGACGTCGATGCAGTAGCGCTCGTCCTCGACCATCCGCTGGAGGCCGCGCACCTGCCCCTCGATCCGGCGGAGGCGCTTGAGCAGCGCGTCCTTCTGGTTGCCGACGACGTATCCGTGACTCATGCATATGCCTCCGGGTTCGCTTCGAATGCGTGCTTGCAGTGCGCGCCGCAGAAGAAGTACGTGCGGCCGCGGAACGTCGCCGTCGGCTTGGCGGCGTGCCGGTCGACCGTCATGCCGCAGACGGGATCCTTCGCCCCGCGCCGCAGCGTCAGCGCGACCAGCGCGACGAACACGGCCGCGAACACGAGGTCGAGGATCGAGGTGTAGCTCCAGGTGACGGGCCGCTCCGTGATCGACGCGCCGGCCGCGCGCTGCGGGAGGGCTCCGGCAGCGCCGAACACGCCGTCGACGGCGAGCGCCGCGACGACGATCGCCGCCAGCATCGCCGCCACGAGCAGCGCGGCGAAGCGGCGGCCGTAGTACTTCGCGTAGACGACGACGAGCGGGACAATCAGCAGGTCGGCGTAGAGGAACGCGATCACGCCGCCGAACGAGATCCCCCCGGACCAGAGGACGGCGGCGAGCGGCACGTTGCCGATCGAGCAGACGAACGCGAGCGCGGCGACGACAGGTCCGACGAGCGCGTTCTCCACGATGCGCAGCGGCGCCGGCGCGTTCGTGAGGAAGAGCGCGCGGAAGAAGGCGTGCGGGAGCAGCGAGACGTAGCCGGCGACGAGGAAGCCGACGGCGATCTCCTTCCACAGCATCTGCAAGTCGCCTCGGAAGTTGTGCGCCACGTCCGACCACGCCTGCGCCGAGACGATCCGCTTGCGCCACGGCAGCGCCGAGGCGGCGGTCGGATGGACGTGACCGGCGTCCGCCGCCTGCGCGTGGACGCGGATCTCCGCCTCGCGGCGGCGCGGCACGAGCAGCGCGAGCGCAGCCCAGAGAAGCGCGATCAGGAACAGCCCGCCCACGAACTCCGCGAGCGTGAACCGCCACCCGAGCAGGAGCCAGAGGACGAGTCCGAGCTCGAAGACGAGGTTCGTCGAGGCGAACTGGAGCGCCATCGCCGAGACGAGGCTCGCGCCCTTCGCGAACAGCGACTTGGCGATCGCGACGGCGGCGTACGAACACGACGACGACGCGGCGCCGAGTGCCGTCGCGAGCGCCACCGGCCGTGGCCCGCGCCCGCCGAGCGACCGCTCGAGCGGCGCGCGCGGCACCCACGCCTGGACGACGGCCGACAGCGCGAACCCGAGCACGAGCGCCCACCAGACCTCCCACGCCATCCGCAGTGCGGCCGTGATGCCGTTGATCGCCCACATACCCCTGTAGGGTATATGAGCCGTCGTAGCGGCGTGGGTGGTGGGGGGCTAGAGCTGGCGGCCGGGCTGGTCGAAGCGCGAGTCGACGCCGAAGGCGGCGCCGGCCACGCACAGCGCGAGCACGGCGAGCAGGAAGAGAATTGCGGTCATCAGGGTCATGCCACAACGGTGCCTGAGCAGCGACTATCAGCGCAAATGAATGTATGATTGATGTTGATCATGGAACCTGATAGATGGCTCGGGGTGGAGCTACGGCACTTCGCCGCGCTCGAGGCGCTCGCGACGGAGGGCTCGTTCGGCCGCGCGGCGCAGCGGCTCGGCTACACGCAGTCGGCCGTCTCGCAGCAGATCGCGACGCTCGAGCGGATCGTCGGCGAGCGGCTCGTCGAGCGTCCCGGCGGCCCGCGGCCGGTCAGCCTCACCGAGGCCGGACGGCTGCTGCTCCGCCACGCGGAGTCGATCGTCGCACGGCTGCAGGCGGCGCAGGCCGACCTGGAGGCGCTGCGCTCCGGGGAGGCGGGCACGCTGCGCGTCGGCACGTTCCAGTCGGTCGGCGCCCGCGTCCTGCCGGAGATCATGGCGCGCTACGCCGCGCAGTGGCCGCAGATCGACGTGATGCTGAGCGAGCTCGAAGACGACGAGATCGCGGGCGCGGTCGAGCGCGGCGACGTCGACGTCGGGTTCGTGATGCTTCCCGTCGGCGACGCGCCGCTCGACACGGTCGAGCTGATCCGCGACCCGTACGTGCTCGTGACGCAGGCCCGCTCGCCCATCGCGGACGGTCGCCCCGACCTGCACGAGATCGCGGCGCAGCCGCTCGTCGGTTTCCGCGCGTGCCCGTCCGTCGCCCACTTGGAGGGCGCGCTGCGCGTCCAGGGCATCGAGCCGCGCTGGGCGTTCCGGTCGAACGACAATCCGACCGTCCAGGCGCTCGTCGCCGCGGGGATGGGCAACGCGATCGTGCCGCTGCTGACGGTCGACACGGCCGATCCTCGCGTCACCGTCACGAACCTCCCCGAGCTGCCGCCGCGCGTGATCGCGATCGCCCAGCATCGCGACCGGTACGCGCCCCCGGCCGTGCGGGCGTTCGTCGAGACGGCGATCGCGTGCTGCGGCGCCGGCGACGCCGTCGCCGCCTGACCCGAAACGGGGATGGCCGCCGCCCGGAAGCGGGCGGACGATGAGTGGGGACGGCCGCCCCGGTGCCGCAGCCAGGGCGGCCGGCCCGCTCGGCCCTACTCGACCGTGACCGTCTTCGCGAGGTTGCGCGGCTGGTCGACGTTCAGGCCGCGCAGGCGCGCGATGCGGTAGGCGAGAAGCTGCAGCGGCAGGATCGCGAGCGGCGCCTGGATGAACGCAGGCGACTTCGGTACGTAGATCACGTCGTCGGCGTGATGCTGGATGTCCTCGTTGCCGTCGGTCGCGATCGCGATGACGTGGGCGCCGCGCGCGCGCGTCTCCTGGATGTTCGAAACGATCTTGTCGTACACGTGGATGTTCGTCGCCACGACGACGACCGGCGTCCCCTCCTCGAGCAGCGCGATCGGACCGTGCTTCATCTCGCCGGCCGAGTACGCCTCGGTGGGGATGTACGAGATCTCCTTCAGCTTGAGCGCGCCCTCGAGTGCGACGGGCAGGCCGATGTGCCGCCCGAGGTACAGGAAGAACGGCTCGTCGTGGAAGCGATGCGCGATCTCGTCGATCGGGTGGTCGCCGTCGAGGAAGCGCCGCATCTTGGCCGGGAGGTCGTAGAGCTCGTCGAGGATGAACTCGATCTCGTCGGGCGGCAACGTCTGACGGCACTGCGCGAGCTTGAGCCCGATCAGGAAGAGCAGCGACACCTGTGCGGTGAACGTCTTCGACGCGGCGACACCGACCTCGAGCCCGGTGCGCGTAAACAGCACCGAGTCGACCTCGCGCGTGATCTGCGAGCCCATCATGTTCGTGATGGCCACGGTACGCGCGCCCTTCTCGCGTGCGAGCCGCATCGCCTGGATCGTGTCGCGCGTCTCGCCCGACTGCGAGATCCCGATCACGAGGGTGCCCGGGTCGACGACGGGGTTGCGATAGATCCATTCGCTCGCAACGTCCGGCTCGACGGGCACGCGCGCCCACTCCTCGATCGCGTAGCGACCGACGACGCCCGCGTGGTAGGCGGTGCCGCACGCGACGACGACGATCCGGCTCAGCTCGGCGAGCTCGTCCTCGGTCATCCCGAGCCCCTCGAGCACGAGATGACCGTGCCGGACGCGGTCTCCGATTGTCTCCGCGACTCCTTCCGGCTGCTCGTAGATCTCCTTGAGCATGAAGGTCTCGTAGCCGGATCGCTCCGCCGCGGCGTCGTCCCAGTCGATCTCGATCACGTCGTGCTCGACCGGCTCGCCCGTGTGCGCGTCGACGATCTCGACACGCTCCGGCGTGATCGAGACGACCTCGCCGTCGTCCGGGAACTGCACGCGCCGCGTCTCGGAGAGGAACGCGGCGAGGTTCGACGCCAGGAAGTTCTCCCCGTTGCCGATGCCGACGACCATCGGCGTCTGGTGCCGGACGCCGACGAGGTGGTTCGGGTGGTCGTGGTGGATCAGCACGAACGTGAAATGGCCTTCGAGGCGCGCGTACGTCGCGCGCACCGCCGCGACGATGTCGCCGTCGTACAGATCCTCGATCAGATGTGCGACTACCTCGGCGTCCGTCTCCGACGTGAACGTGTGACCGCGCGCGCGCAGCTCGTCGCGCAGCTCCCGGAAGTTCTCAACGATGCCGTTGAGCACGATCGACAGCTTGCGCTCGTCGCACGCCGCCAGCGGATGCGCGTTCTGTTCGGTGACGGATCCGTGCGTCGCCCAGCGCGTGTGTCCGAGCCCGGTCGTCGCCACGGACCCGTTCGCGTCGGCCGCCGCCTTCAGGTTCTGGAGGTTGCCGACCGCGCGGACGTAGTCGAGCCCGTGCGACTCGAGGAGCGCGATTCCGGCCGAGTCGTACCCGCGGTACTCGAGACGCTCGAGTCCCTGGATCAGAAGCGGCTTCGAGGGGCGAGCCCCGACGTATCCGATGATCCCACACATGGCGAGAGCCTCCCTTCACCGGCCGGAAAACCCGGAATTTGCCCGCGTAGACGGCTTCACTAACAGGAAGAGCCCGGCTTGCGAGACCGGCCCTGCGTCGGGCGCGATCAGCCGAGCTCTCGTCGAACGAGCGCCGCGATGCTAGCACAGGTCTCGTCGGCAACCTCGGCATTCTCCGCTTCGACGAGCACGCGAATCAAGGGCTCGGTGCCGCTCGGCCGGACGAGCACGCGTCCGCGCTCGCCGAGCTGCGCGTTCAACCGCTCCACCTCGCCGCGTATCCCTGCGGTGAGCTCCTTCTGCGCGACGCGCACGTTCTCCTTTGCCTGCGGCCACCGCGTCATCACGCCGGCCGCCTCGCTCAGCGTGCGCCCGCGAAGCGCGGCGCAGAGCAGCAGTCCGGCGGTGAGGCCGTCGCCGGTGACGTGGTCGCGCAGGAAGACGATATGCCCGGACTGCTCGCCGCCGAGGATCGCGTTCTCGTGCTGCAGCGCTTCGAGCACGTAACGGTCGCCGACGTCGGTCGTGTGCACGCGGATGCCGTGCTCGCGCATCAACGCGTGGAAGCCGAGGTTCGTCATCACCGTCACGGCCACCTGGTCGACCTGCTGGTCGAGCGCGAGGATCGCGAGGATCTGATCGCCGTCGACGATCTCGCCGCGCTCGTCGACCGCGAGCATGCGGTCGCCGTCGCCGTCGAACGCGATGCCGAGGTCGGCGCCGGACGCGCGCACCGTCTGCTGCAGCAGCGCGAGGTCGGTGGCGCCGCAGCCGACGTTGATGTTCGTCCCGTCGGGCTGGTCGCCGATCGCGTGCACCTCGGCGCCGCAGCGTTCGAACGCGCGCGGAGCGAGGCCCGAGTAGGCGCCGTTCGCGCAGTCGACGACGATCCGCAGTCCGCCGAGATTCGCGCCGAAGCGGTCGAGGACGTGCTGCAGGTACGACTCCGTCGCGATCTCGACGTGCTCGATCCTGCCCTGGTCGACGCCCGGTGCGGCAGCGAGGAGCCCTTCGATCTGCTCCTCGGCCTCGTCCGACAGCTTGTGCCCCGACGCGTCGAAGAACTTGACGCCGTTGTACTCGGGCGGGTTGTGCGAAGCCGAGATGACGACGCCGAGGTCGAGCGCGAGCAGCGCGACCGCGGGTGTGGGCAGCACGCCGCCGAGAATCGCGTCGCCGCCGGCGGAGATCACCCCACGCGCGAACGCCTGCTCGAGCTCGACGCCCGACGCGCGCGTGTCGCGCCCGACGAAGACCTTCGCCGCGCCCGTCCAGAGCGCCGCCGCCCGACCCAGCCGCTCGACGAGCTCCGCGGTCAGGAACTCGCCGACGACGCCGCGGACACCGTCGGTGCCGAAGTACCTGCGTGCCAACGCGGCAGCGTCAGCGCTTGGAGAACTGCGGCGCCTTGCGCGCCTTGTGCAGGCCCGCCTTCTTCCGCTCCACGACGCGCGCGTCGCGCGTGAGGAAGCCGGCGCGCTTGAGCGGCACGCGAAGCTCCGGGTTGACCTCGACGAGCGCACGCGCGATGCCGTGCCGCACGGCCCCCGCCTGCCCCGAGGGCCCGCCGCCGTGGACGCGGACGCGGAGGTCGTACTGGCCGTCGAGTCCGACCATCTTGAGCGGCGCGGTCGCCAGCATGCGGTGCACCATGCGCGGGAAGTACTCGTCGAGCGTGCGCCCGTTGATCCAGGTCGCGCCGCTGCCGGGCCGCAGGATCACGCGCGCGACGGACGTCTTGCGCTTGCCGGTGCCGAGGTACTGGGCGGGGGTCGCCATCCCGTTACACCTCGAGCGGGGTCGGAGCCTGCGCCTCGTGCGGATGCTCGGGGCCTGCGTAGATCTTCAGCTTCGTGAGCTGCTGCCTGCCGAGCCGGTTTCGCGGGAGCATCCCCTTCACCGCCTTGCGCAGCACCTCCGTCGGCTGGCGGTCGAGCTGCTCGCGGAGGGTGCGCTGCCGCAGGCCGCCCGGGTAGCCCGAATGCCGGTAGTACATCTTCTGCTCGAGCTTCTTGCCGGTGACGGCGATCTTCTCGGCGTTCACGACGACGACGAAGTCGCCGGTGTCGACGTGGGGCGTGAAGGCGGGCTTCCCCTTGCCGCGCAGGCGGTCGGCGATCACGGTCGCGACGCGGCCGAGCGTCTTCCCCTCGGCGTCCACGAGCACCCAGTCGCGCTGGATCTCGCCCGGTTTGGCGTTGTACGTCTTCATACGAGGAAACGGCGGACGAGCGGTCCGCCGGCGCGAAATGGTAGCAGCCCCTCGCGGAACGCACCGCCGCCGCCGTGCGACGGGTGGCGGACGTAGGGTGCGGCGAGCGCCGCAGCCGCGACGCGGCCGACCGCCACCACGGTGCGTCCGACGGCGAGCTCCCGTGCGAAGGGCAGGCCGGCTGCGACCTCTCCCGCGGTGGGTCGCCGGTTCGAGACAGGCGTGCCCGGGTGGGTCGGCACGACGTTCCAGAGCAGAACCCGCTCGGCGAGCCCGAGCTCGTCGAGCACGCGGTGCACCACCGTCGCCGTCGCCTCGGCGGTGCCGGCTCCGCTCAGCTGGCGCTCTGAGGTGAAGGGGACGCCCGAGACCCGCGCGCCGCGGTAGCCGGGCGCCTCGCCCACGAGCAGCAGAGGAGCGTCGGCACGGGCCTCGAGATAGGCGGCGACTCGGTCACGACGCAGGCGCGCGCCGCGGCCCTCGCGGTAGAAGTTCGTGGTCGCGCCGATGCGTGCGGCGACGAGACGGTCGATGAACGAGCGCATCCTGATCCGAACTCTGACGGACGGCGGCCAGGCCGCGGTCGACGTCGCACGCGAGGTCGCGGCGTTCGTCGACGTGGCGACGGACACGCTCGACGTCGCGCAGTACGACTTCAACCTCGGCGCGGAGACGGCGGACGTCGTCGGCGGGGCGCTGCGCCGCGCAGCTGCGCGCGGCGTGCGCATTCGCTTCGCCTACGACGTCGACCACGCGAACCCGATCCCGGTGCCGCCGCCGCCGGAGCCCGACGCGCAGCTGATCGCGTCGCTGCCGGTCGAGTCGAAGCCGATCGCGGGCGTGCCGGACCTGATGCACCAGAAGTACGCCGTGCGCGACGGCCGCGACGTGTGGACCGGCTCCGCGAACTGGACCGACGACTCGTGGTCCCGCCAGGAGAACGTCGTCGTGGTCGTCTCCGACCCGGGGATCGCGAAGGCTTTCGAGCTCGACTTCGAGCAGCTGTGGTCGACGGGCGACGTCGCGCGCAGCGGGCTCGTCGAGCCGCGCGAAGTCGCCGGCGTGCGGCCGTGGTTCACGCCGGGCAACGGCGAGGAACTCTCCGCGCGGGTGGCGAAGCTGCTCCGGCGCGCACGGCGACGCATCCGGATCTGCTCGCCGGTGATCACGGAGGGGACGGTGCTGGGCGCGCTCGCGCAGGCCGTCGCCGACGGCCGCGTCGACGTGGCCGGCTGCGTCGACGCGACGCAGGTGCGCGAGGTGATCGGCCAGTGGAGCGTGAACGGCAACCTCTCGTGGAAGCTGCCGCTGCTCGAGCGCGTGCTTGCCGGCGCGTTCTCCGGCAAGGCGTCGACGCCGTACGGCGAGGGGACGGTGCACGACTTCATGCACGCGAAGGTGTGCGTGTGCGACGACGTCGCCCTCGTCGGGTCGTTCAACCTTTCACGGAGCGGCGAGACGAACGCGGAGAACGTGCTCGAGATCCGGGACGGCACGATCGCCGACCGGCTCGCGCAGTTCGTGGACGAGGTCCGCGCGCGCTATCCGCGCGCGGTCACCACGCCTCCCAGCGCACCAGCTCGTCGAGCGGCCGCCGCCTCGACCTGAGGCGCGAGCCGAGCGGCGGCGCCGGACCCGGCTTGCCGACGAGCGCCAGTCCGATCGGCACGACCTCCTGCGGCAGCCCGAGCAGCTCGTCGAAGATCCGCTTCTGCTCGGGGTGGCCGAGGAACGCCGACGCCAGTCCCTCGTCGATCGCCGCGGCAAGCACGAGCATCATCAACGCGCCGGCGTCGACGAACCAGTACGGCACCGGCCAGGTCACCTCGACTCCGCCCGTCGCCGCGAGCTTGTCTGGCTCGTTGTAGCGCGCGTGGTAGAGCGACTCGTCGGCCGAGACGACTAGGTGCACCGGCGCATCGGCGACGAAGCTCCGGCCATCCGTCGAGTAGTGCTCGTCGCCGAACGCTCGCGCGATCGCGGCGCGGCGCTCCGCGTCGGTCACCACCACGATGCTCGAACCCTGGCTGAAGCCGCCGGACGGCGCGTGCCTGATGACGGACACGATGCGCTCGATCTGGTCGCGCGGGAGCGGCTCCGGCAGGAACGCGCGGTGCATGCGGCGCCGCGCCAGGATGTCGCGGAACTCCACGTTCGGACCCTATAGGGTCGCGCGCATGGCGAGATTCGACGGCAAGACGGCGCTCGTGACCGGCGGCGCCAAGGGGATCGGCGCGGCGACCGCGAAGCGGTTTGCGGACGAGGGAGCCGCCGTCGTCGTCGCGGACTTCGACGAGGAGGGCGCGCAGCAGACTGCTGCTGCGATCGGCGGCCACGCGGTTCGCTGCGACGTGACGAAGCGCGACGACGTCGACGCCGCAGTCGAGGCGGCAGTGTCGCACGGCGGCTCGCTCGACATGCTCGTGACGTGCGCGGGGATCATCCGCGACAACCTGCTCTTCAAGATGTCCGACGAGGACTGGGACGCCGTCGTCGACACGCACCTCAAGGGGACGTTCTACGCCGTGCGTGCGGCGCAGCGGCACATGGTCGAGCGAAAGAGCGGGAAGATGGTGCTCATCTCGTCGACGTCCGCCCTCGGCAACCGCGGCCAGACGAACTACTCGTCGGCGAAGGCGGGGCTGCAGGGGATGACGAAGACGCTCGCGATCGAGCTGGGGCCCTTCGGCGTCAACGTGAACTGCGTCGCGCCGGGCTTCATCGTGACGGACATGACGCGGCAGACCGCGGAGCGCGTCGGCGTGCCGTTCGAGCAGTTCGCGGAGCACGTGGCGGGCGAGGTTCCGCTCCGCCGCGTCGGCCGGCCGGAGGACGTCGCCTCGACGATCGCCTTCCTCTGCTCGGACGACGCGTCGTACGTGAGCGGCCAGGTGATCTACGTCGCCGGCGGCCCGAGAAGCTGACGGTGCGCGAGCTCGCCGCGGGCATCTGGGACTGGCAGGCGCCGCACCCGGAATGGGAACCCGGCGCGTCGTGGGGACCGGACGTGTCGTCGCACGCGATCGACGACGGCGAGCGTCTGCTCCTCTTCGACCCGCTCGCGGTGCCGGGCCCGCTCCTGCGGCTCGCCGGCGAGCGGGAGACGGCGATCGTGCTGACGGCGCCGTGGCACGAACGCGACACGCAGTCCCTCGTCGGCCAGTTCGGGTGGCCGGTCCACGCCGCGCTGCCCGACACGCTCGACGACCTCGTCGCGACGTTCGGTGTCTCGCGCGACGAGTACGCGGGCTTCGTCAGCACCGACCTGCGCTGGCTGATCCACGAGGGCGGGGGCGAGTTTCATCCGGTCTCCGCGGACGAGCCGCCGCCGTTCGGGATCGCGGCGTTCGCGGGGCGCACGCGGAACGACCTCGCCTACTGGGTGGAGCGCGCACGCACGGTCGTCGCCGGCGACTCGCTGGCCGACTGGGGCGACGGCCTGGCGATCCGCTCGGAGTGGCTGAGCGCGAACGTGTCGCGCGAGCAGGTCGCGGCACGCCTCCGTCCGCTGCTCGACAAGCCGGTCGAGCTCGTGCTGTCGGCGCACGGTCCACCGAGCGGCCGCGACGCGCTCGAGCGCGCGCTGGCGTAGCGGATCCGCGCGCCGGCGTCGACGGTCAGAGCCCGCGGCCGAGGACGTCGTAGGCGCGATACGGATACGACTCGCGCCAAGGCGCCCGCTCGTACTCCTCGCGCAGCATCGTGAACATCATCGAGTCGCCGCGCTGCTCGCCCGCGCGCCGTTCGAGCCGGCGACGGAGCGTCCCCTCGTGGGTGAAGCCGAGCTTGCGCGGGATGCCCTGGCTGCGCTCGTTCTTCTGGTCGACCTGGATGTCGACGCGGTCGAGGCCGCCTCGGTCGAACGCGACGCGTGTCAGCACCGCGGCCACCTCCGTCGCGTACCCGCGGCGCAGGACGTCGCCGGCGATCCAGTAGCCGATCTCGAGCGAGCCGGGGTCGCTGCGGGGGTGGAGCCCGCCGCCGCCGACGATGCGCGTCTCGTCCGGCGTGAATACCCCGTAGACGTAGTTCTCGTCGCGGTCGAACTGGCTTCGGAACCTCCGGAGGAGCTGCACCTCGTCCTCCACCGTCGTCGGCGCCGCCCACGGCATCCACGGCGCGAGGTGGTCGAGGCTCGAGTTGACGGCGTCCGCAAGCAGCGGCGCGTCCCGCGGCTCGTAACAGCGAAGGACGAGCCGAGCGCTCTCGATCCGGTAAGGCGGCGTAGCCAAGCCGAGACTCTACGCACGGTCGTGCGTGCACCGAGGACCGACTACGTCTCGGTTGCGTCTATTGATTTACGCGGGCTGCGTGCGCACCGCGAGCCGCCGCCGGCGCGGGCGTCGCCCGTGCTCGCTCACAGTGCGCCTCGACAAGGGCTTACTCCCATTCGATCGTGGCCGGAGGCTTGGAGGTGACGTCGAGGACGACGCGGTTGACGGCGGGAATCTCGTTGACGATCCGCGCCGAGATCGCCTCGATCAGGTCGTACGGGAGGCGCGCCCAGTCGGCGGTCATGGCGTCCTCCGAGGTGACGGCGCGGATCACGATCGGGTAGCCGTAGGTGCGCGAGTCGCCCTGCACGCCGACGGAGCGGATCGCGGGCAGCACGCAGAAGCTCTGCCAGAGGTCGCGGTACAGCCCCGCGCGCCGGATCTCGTCGAGCAGGATCGCGTCGGCGTCGCGCAGCGTCTCGAGCCGTTCGGGCGTGACCTCCCCGATGATGCGGATCGCGAGGCCGGGTCCCGGGAACGGCTGGCGCCAGACCATCCGCTCCGGCATGCCGAGCTCCTCGCCGACGCGCCGCACCTCGTCCTTGAAGAGCAGGCGCAGCGGCTCGACGAGCTTCAGGCGCATGTCCGCCGGTAGGCCGCCGACGTTGTGATGCGACTTGATCGTCTCGGCGACGCCTTCGGTGCCGCCGGACTCGATCACGTCCGAGTACAGCGTCCCCTGCACGAGCCAGCGGACGTCGCCGAGCTTGCGCGACTCGTCCTCGAACACGCGGATGAACTCCTCGCCGATGATCTTGCGCTTCTGCTCCGGGTCGGCGACGCCCGCGAGCCGCGACAGGAAGCGCTGCTGCGCCCGCACGTGCACGAGCGGCACGTGGAAGAGGCCGTCGAACGTCTCGACGACCTGCTCCGCCTCGCCCTTGCGCAGCAGACCGTGGTCGACGAACACGCAGGTGAGCTGGTCGCCGACTGCCTTATGCACGAGCAGCGCTGCGACGGCCGAGTCGACGCCGCCCGACAGCGCGCACAGAACGCGCTCTCGCCCGACCTGTGCGCGGATCCGCTCGACCTGCTCCTCGATCACCGCGGCCGGCGTCCACGCGGGCGCGGCGCCGGCGACGTCGTAGAGGAAGTTCTTCAGCACCTCCTGTCCGTGCGGCGTGTGCACGACCTCGGGGTGGAACTGGACGCCGTAGACGCGCCGGCGGTCGTCTTCGAACGCCGCCACGGGCGTGTGCTCGGACGTCGCCACGACCTGCGCTCCCTCGGGCGGCGCGACGACGGTGTCGCGATGCGACATCCACGCCGTCTGCTCTGCAGGCAGGTCGCCGAAGAGCCTTCCGCCGCTCGCGCGCATCGCCACCTTGCCGAACTCGCCGACGCCGGTGCGGTCGACGCGCCCGCCGAGCTCGAGAGCGAGCAGCTGCGCTCCGTAGCAGATCCCGAGCGTCGGAACGCCCTGCTCGAAGACCTCGGGGTCGATGCGCGGCGCCCCGTCGGCGTACACCGACGCGGGGCCGCCGGACAGGATGATCGCGACGGGGTTGTGACGGCGGATCTCCTCCGGCGAGACGCGGTGCGAGACGAGCTCGGAGTAGACGCGCGCCTCGCGCACCCGGCGCGCGATCAGCTGCGAGTACTGGCCGCCGAGGTCGACGACGAGCACCGGACGGTCCTCGGGCCCGGGCGTGCCCTGCGGAAGCTCGATGACCTCAGCCGCGCCGATAGTTCGGGGCGTCCTTCGTGATCGTCACGTCGTGCGGGTGCGACTCGCGCAGCCCGGCGCCGGTGATGCGCACGAACCGTGCCTGCTTGAGGTCGTCGATCGTCGCCGCGCCGCAGTAGCCCATCGCCTGCCGCAGCCCGCCGACGACCTGGTGCAGCACCCCGGCGAGCGGCCCCTTGTACGGCACGCGCCCCTCGATGCCCTCGGGCACGAGCTTCTCGACGTCCTCCACGTCCCCCTGGAAGTAGCGGTCCTTCGAGTACCCGCGCGCCTTCATCGCGCCGAGCGACCCCATCCCGCGGTACTCCTTGAATCGCTCGCCCTGCGCGAACACGACGTCGCCGGGCGACTCCTCCGTCCCCGCGAGCATCGAGCCGAGCATGACCGCGTCCGCGCCGGCGGCGATCGCCTTCGCGACGTCGCCCGACGACGTGATCCCGCCGTCGGCGATCAGCGGGACGCCGTGATCCGCCGCCACCTCCGCGACGTCGTAGACGGCCGTGATCTGCGGCACCCCGACTCCGGCGACGACGCGGGTCGTGCAGATCGAACCCGGCCCGACCCCGGCCTTCAACCCGTCCGCGCCGGCGTCGACCAGCGCGCGCGCCGCGTCGGGCGTCGCGATGTTCCCCGCCACCACCTCGAAGTCGCCGGAGAGCGACGCGACCCGCTCGACCATCTCGACGACCGCGCGTGAGTGCCCGTGGGCGGTGTCGACGACGAGGACGTCCGCACCGGCGCGGACGAGCGCCTGGGCGCGCTCGAGCGCGTCGGGCCCGACGCCGACGGCGGCGCCGACGCGCAGCCGCCCGTGCTGGTCCTTCGTCGCCTGCGGGAACTCGACACGCTTGGAGATGTCCTTCACGGTGATGAGGCCGCGCAGGCGGCCGTCCGCGTCGACGATCGGCAGCTTCTCGATGCGGTGGCGGTGCAGCAGCCGCTCTGCCTCGCCGAGCGTCGTTCCGACAGGCGCGGTGACGAGGTCGCGCGACGTCATCAGCGCCGATACCGGCTGCGACAGGTCGCGCTCGAAGCGCAGGTCGCGGTTCGTGAGGATGCCGACGAGGCGTCCGTCCGCGTCGGTGACCGGGACACCGGAGATGTGGTAGCGCTCCATCAGCTCGAGCGCGTCCGAGACGAGCGCGTCCGGCGGCAGCGTCACGGGGTCGCCGATCATCCCCGCCTCGGAGCGCTTGACGCGGTCGACCTCCGCGACCTGCGCGGCGATCGAGAGGTTGCGGTGGACGATCCCGAGCCCGCCCTCGCGCGCGATCGCGATCGCAAGCCGCGACTCCGTCACGGTGTCCATCGCTGCGGAGACGACGGGGATCTCGAGCGCGATCGTGCGCGTCACGCGCGTCGCCGTCGAGACGTCGTTCGGCAGGACGGACGACTCGGCCGGGACGAGCAGGACGTCGTCGAACGTCAGGCCTTCCTTCGAGAACTTCGCCGGCAGAGCCGCAGACGCGGCCTCCAGGGCGAACTTCCCGACGTCCATCCGGGAAGGGTACCGGCGAAGCCGGACGCGCTACTTCGCCGACGTCGTCGTCTTCGCGGTGTTCGTCGGCCCCGTCGGCGTGCCCGTCTTGACGGTGGTGGTCTGCTGCGGCGCCGGCGTCGTGACGGTCAGCGGCTTCTTCGTCTTCGCGTGCGAGTGGCCGCACCCGGCCGCAACCCCGGCGACGAGGACGAGCACGAGCACCAGCGCCTGCGACCAGCGAGACCGCATGTCGGCGTCGTCCCCGCCCGTCCCGGAAACTACGCCTCGACCGGCGCCAGCTCGGCCACCTCCACGCCGGCCTGCAGCCGCCCGGCCTGGCGAGGATCGAAGCGGCCCGCGCCCACCTCGAGCGTCGCGGCGGCACCGGCGGCGACCGCCGCGCGCAGCGCCTCCTCGTGCGCGCGGCCCGCCTGCCGCGCGGCGAGGAACGCCGCCAGCAGAACGTCGCCGGAGCCGACGGTGGAGACCGGCTCGACGCGCGGCGCGACGGCGCGGAAGCGGCGCGTCGCGCGCTCCTCGCGCAGCAGCGCGACGCACCCCCATTCCGTCGTGATGATCACGTTGCGCGCGCCCATCTCCGCGATCTGGTCGAGGGCGAGCAGGAAGTCCTCGTCGTCGTGGAACTCCTGCCCGACGAGCGCCTCGGCCTCCGGCTGGTTCGGCGAGACGAGGAACGGCTCCGCGTCGAGCGCGAGCCGCAGCGGCTCGCCCTCGGAGTCGACGGCGACGGGGACGTGCCGCCGTGCGAGCTCACGCGCCGTCTCGGCGTAGAAGTCGTCGTCGACCGCGCGCGGCAACGAGCCGGCGAACACGACGAGCTCTGCGCCCTGCGTCAGGTAGCGGAGCTTCTCGAGCAGCGTCTGCAGCTCCTCCTCGCGCACCGCAGGCCCCCACTCGTTGATCTCCGTGTACGTGCCGCCCGTCGGGTCGACGACCGCGGTCGACGTGCGCGACTCGCCTTCGATGTGCACGAAGTCGTTGAGGATCGCCTCGCCGGTCAGCTCCTCCACGATCCGCGAACCCGTCGCCCCGCCCACGAGCCCCGTCGCCACCACCGGCACGCCGAGCCGCTTGAGCGCGCGCGCGACGTTGATTCCCTTGCCGCCGGCCAGCGTGACGCCGGCGCTGGCACGGTGGCGCTGGCCGCGCTGGAAGTTCGGCACGGTGAGCGTGCGGTCGATCGCCGCATTCAGTGTGACGGTGACGATCATCTACAGGGCCTGCCTCGGGAGCCTCTCAGAACCAGTCGACGACGTGGTGGAAGGTTCTGCCTGCATACCACCCTACTCGCCCGAGCAGGCCCGGCCTGTTAACCGTCCGCGAAGCGACGAGCGGCCGGCGGGCGAGGAGTTTGCCGCCGCCCCAGACCTCGACGCGGCCGAGCACCTGGCCGGCGCGCACCGGCAGCGGCGCGGACGCGCTCGCGACGACGCGCTCGACGAGCGGCCGGTCGACGCGCACCGTCGCGAGCGCAGGCCGAGGGGAGACGAGCTGGACCGGCGCGCGCCCGTACGGCAGCGCGACCGCCGCGTACGCGCGGCCGGCCTGCACGACCGGCACCGTGCGAAACCGCGCGAGGCCCCAGACGAGCAGCCGCTCCAGGTCGTCGTCGCGCTGCTGCCGGTCCGGGCTGCCGAGGATGGTGGCGTACACGGTCACGCCGCGACCGCGGATCGCGGCGACCTGGCACCAGCCCGCCTCGTTCGTGTGGCCGGTCTTCACCCCGATCACGCCCGGCAGCACGCCGAGCAGGTCGTCCCACGTGTGCAGAACGCGCCCGCCGGCGATGTCCGCGGTCTCGCGTCGCACCGTCTCCCGCACGAACGGGACCCGCATCGCGTCGCGTGCGAGCGTCGTGACGTCGGCGGCCGTCGAGTACTCGCCGGGAGCATCGAGGCCGTCGGGTCGGACGAAGTGCGTGTCGCGCAGGCCGAGCGTCCGCGCCTCCCGGTTCATCAGCGCCGCGAACGAGGTGTAGTCGGGCGCGACCGACAGCGCGAGGGCGTCGGCGGCGTCGTTGGCGGACTGGATCAGCGCGGCCTCGACGAGATCGCGAACGGTCAGCTGCTCGCCGGCGCGCAGGTAGATGCTCTCCTCGCCGACCTCGGCGGCCCGCGGGTCGACCGTGACGACGTCGCCAAGCGCATGGTGGTGCAGCGCGACGATGACCGTCATCAGCTTCGTGATCGAGGCGATCGGCCGGCGCTCGTGCGCGTCGTGCGCGGCGAGCACCTCGCCCGTCCTTGCGTCCTCGATCAGGTACGCGTCGGCGTCCACGTGCGGCCCTGCGGCGCGCGCGGCCGCCGGCGCCGCCAGCGCCGCGACGAGCGCGAGCAGCGCGACGCGCCTCATCTGATCCGGACCTTCTCGCCGATCGTCAGCGTCGTCGAGGACGCGCGCGGGTTCAGCCGCTCGATCGTCGTGACGGGAACGCCCGTCTTCGCGGAGATCGTCCCGAACGTGTCGCCGGCCCGCACCGTCCAGTAGCGCGCCGTGCGGTGCGCGTGCGTGTGCGTATGGGCTGCGACCCGCCGGACCGTGCGCTGGCGCGCACTCGTCTGCGCCGTCGTCGGCGCCGCCGGCTTCGAGCCGGCCTCCACACCCGCGCGCACGAGCACGACGGCCAGCGTCACGGCCGCGAGGAACGCCGCCGGCGCCGCGTAGCGCCGCAGGTTCGCCTCCACTACCAGCCCGAGGCGGCCCAGATCGCGCGCTTCAGCCGTGCTGCCTCGGCGCCCGCGGCGTCGCGGTAGTCGCTGCCCGCGACCTTGTACGCGTAGATCACCGAACGCGCCGCGTTGACGAGCGCGCTCGCCGGTCCGCTCTGGAACGCGCGCGTCAGGTCGGCGACGCGCCCGCCCTGCGCGCCGACGCCCGGCAGGAGCAGGATCGTGCGCGGCATCAACCGCCGTGCCTCCGCGACGGCGCGCGGATGCGTGGCGCCGACGACGGCGCCGACCGACGAGAGGCCGATCTCGCCGACGAGCTCCTCGCCCCATTCGTCCACGAGGGCGGCGACGTGGTGCCACATCGGCCGGCCGTCGCGCAGGATCGCGTCCTGCAGGTCGCCGCTCGCGTTCGACGTGCGGACGAGGACGAACAGCCCGGCGCCGTTCCGCCGCACCGCGCCGAGGAACGGCTCGAGCGAGTCGCGGCCGAGCCACGGGTTGACCGTCAGCGCGTCGGACCGCGGCGCGGGACCGTCGACGTACGCGTCGGCGTACGCGCGCGCGGTCGAGCCGATGTCTCCGCGCTTTCCGTCCGCGATCACCAGCAGGCCGGCGCGGCGCGCGTATTCGCACACCTGCTCGAACGCCGCCATCCCCGCCGCGCCGAGCGCCTCGAAGAAGGCGAGCTGCGGCTTGACCGCGACCGCGTGCGGGGCCACCGCGTCGACGATCCCGCAGCAGAAGCGCGCGACGTCTCCGCGCAGCTCGACGGGCAGCAGGTCGGGGTTCGGGTCGAGCCCGACGACGAGTTGCGAACGTTTCCGCTCCACCTCGCCGGCGAGGCGATCGGCGAAGGTGAGCGTCGCGACCTGCATCGAGGCGAACGGTAACGCGGCGGGCGGCGGAACGACGAGGGGCGGCCGCGGCCGCCCCTCGCGAAAGACCCCGTTGGAGACGGTTTTAGCTCTTGAGCGCTGCCTTCAGCTGGCTGCCGGCAGAGAACTTCGGCACCGTCGCCGCTGCGATCTGCACGCGCTCGCCTGTGCGGGGGTTGACGCCCTGCCGCGCGGCACGCTGCGACGCGGAGAACTTGCCGAAGCCGGTGAAGTTGACCGAGTCGCCCTTCTTGAGCGTGTCCGTGACCGTCTCCAGGAAGGCATCCACGGCCTTGCCGGCGTCGCGGGCCGACAGCCCGCTCTTGTTGGCGACCGCCTGGATGAAGTCCTGTTTCGTCAAGGGATCCTCCTACGTCGGGGGCTTTCGAGGTTCAGACCTTGGGGACCTACCCTAACAACGCGGTCGGATACCGCTCAACCATGCGGATTTCCAGGGCACTCTGCCCCTGCGGCGAGCAGCTCGGAGGCCCGGAACAGCGGCCGCAGGCGGACGGCGTGGCGCGCGAGCTCGTCGACGCCGCCCTCCTCCCGGTCGACGACGCAGACCGCGTTCGCGACCCGCAACCCGGCGGCGCGCAGCGCGTGCACGGCCTCGACGGCCGCCCCGCCCGAGGTGACGACGTCCTCGACGAGGCACACGCACTCGCCCGGCTCGTACACGCCCTCGAGGCGCTGCGCCGTCCCGTAGCCCTTCGTCTCCTTGCGCACGATCAGGAACGGCAGCCCCCCCGCGAGCGACGCCGCCGCGGCCAGCGCGACCGCGCCCAGCTCCGGGCCGGCGAGCCGCACGGCGTCCGGCGCGTGCTCGCGGACGGCCGCGGCGATCGCGTCGCCGAGCGGCCCGAGCAGGTCCGGCCGCGTCTCGAAGCGGTACTTGTCGAGGTAGTAGCGTGAGCGGCGCCCGGAGCGGAGGACGAAGTCGCCCTCGAGGTACGCCGCCTCGCGCAGCGCGGCGCCCAGCTCGGCCACGCTCACCGCGGCGCCGTGGACAGCAGCTCGCGCGCGATCGGCAGCAGGCGGTCGGCCTCGGGGCTGCCCTCCGCGTACGACTGGACGGAGCCGTCGTCGCCGTACAGGTCGACGCGCTCGCGCCGGCGCGCCGCGCGGCGCCGCACCAGCACCGAGCCCGCGACGGAGCCCGCGGCGAGCAGCAGGCCGGTCACGGCGCTACGCCGCGGCATCGGCGTCCTTCTTCTTCGCCGGCGCGCGCCGCCGCTTCGGCTTCGCCTCAGCGGGATCGGGAGCTGTGTCGCCGTCCCCCGCGCCTGCGTCGCCGTCGATCGAGCGCAGCGCCGTCTTCAGGTCGTAGAAGACGAGGCCGACCGTGGGGTCCGGCGTCGTCGTCGCGGCGATCGTGCGCTCGCCGTCGCGCACGACGAAGACACTGCCGGCGGTGGTCGCCGCCTCGAGCTGCGCGACGCCCGGCCGCAGATCGTCCGCGGCCGCCATCAGCCGCTTCGCGCCGTCGGCGAGCGCCGTCGCCTCCGCGTCGGGAGCATTCGAGGCGACGAGCGCTCCGTCGGGGCCGATCACGACGACGTCGCGCACCTGCGGGGAGATCTCCTTCAGGTCGGCGATCGCCTGGGAGGCATCCATCGCGCCGAGCATACTGGCGCGGCAGTGAGGCCGCTCCTGAGGAAGTTCTTCGCGGACCGCGGCACGCACCTGGCGGCGATGATCGCGTACTTCGCACTCCTCTCGTTCGTCCCGCTGCTCTTCCTCGCGCTGGCGCTGCTCGGCCTCGTGCACGAGGCCGACCCGAACTCGTTCTTCGTGCGCGAGCTGCAGAAGACGTTCCCGAGCACGTCAGTCACGTCGATCCTCAACGCCGTGCGCGCGATCCAGGACAACGCGACTGCGCTCGGCCTCGTCGGGGGTGCGTTCCTGCTCTGGTCGTCGCTGTCGCTCTTCAGCGTGCTCGAGAGCGCCTTCAACATCGTCTACGGCCGGCCGAACCGCGGCTTCCTGCACGGGAAGGCGCTTGCGACGCTGATGATGGTCGGATCGCTCGTCGCGCTGTTCGTGTCGCTGCTGATCGGCTCGGTCGGGCAGGAGATCCTGAAGCGCTACATGGGCCTGCAGGCGAACGAGGTGACGGCGCGCATCGTCGCGATCGTCGTGTCGGCGGTCGGCCTGTTCGTCTTCCTCGCCTCCGCCTACTACGTGCTGACGAACGTCGACCTCACGCTGCGGGAGGTACTCCCGGGAGCGATCACGGCCGCGGTGATCCTCGAGGCGACGTTCCAGTTCCTGCCGGTGTACGTCGAGTCGACGAAGCACAACCCGGTCCTCCAGACGTTGTCGGGGCCGGCGATCCTGCTCGTCTGGCTGTACCTGATGGCGAACGTGATCGTGCTCGGCGCCGAGGTGAACTGGTGGCGCGCCCACCGCGCCCTGCCGACGGACGCGGCGCTGGCGTCCTAGCCTGAGGGCTGGGTTGCCGCCGCCCGCCGCGCGCGGGACACTTGGCGGATGGTCGCGACCGACACCGCGCGCTGCCGCAGCTGCGGCGCGGACGTCCCGCCGCAGTCGCGCTTCTGCAACAGCTGCGGCGCCGCGCTCGAGGCGCCGGCGGCGCGCGAGGAACGCAAGCTCGTGTCCGTCCTGTTCGTCGACCTCGTCGGCTTCACCGCCCGCTCGGACCGCGCCGACCCGGAAGACGTGCGCGAGCTGCTCCAGCTCTACCACGCGCACGCGAAGCGCTGCGTCGAGCACTACGGCGGCGTGCTGGAGAAGTTCATCGGCGACGCCGTGATGGCCGTGTTCGGCGCGCCGACCGCTCACGGCGACGACGCGGAACGCGCGGTGCGCGCTGGGCTTCGCGTGCTGGCGTCGATCGACGAGATGAACCGCGAGCACGGCCTCGGCCTCGCGGCGCGCGCCGCGGTCAACACCGGCGAAGCCGTGGTGACGCTCGACGGCGGCCAGACCGACGCGCTCGCGACCGGGGACGTCGTCAACACGGCGTCGCGGCTGCAAACCGCCGCCCCGGCCGGACGTCTGCTGGTCGGCGCGGAGACCTACCGTGCGACGCGCGGCGCGATCCGCTACGAGCCGCACGACCGCGTCGACGCGAAGGGCAAGTCGGAGGCGCTCGCCGCGTGGCTCGCAGTCGACGCCGTGGAGGACGGCGCGGACGCGGCGCGGCGGCCGCGCGCACCCATGCTCGGGCGCAACCGCGAGCTCGAGCTGATGCAGACCGTCTGGGATCGCTGCGCCGACGAGGCGCGGCCGCATCTCGTGACGGTGATCGGGCCGCCCGGTATCGGCAAGTCGCGGCTCTGCCGCGAGTTCGCGGCGCAGGTTGAGGCGCGCGGCGCGCGGTTCCTGCGCGGCCGCTGCCTGCCGTACGAGGAGCAGGTCGGCTACCAGGCGTTCTCGCGCCTGGCGCGTGCGGCGGCGCGCATCCTCGACTCCGACGAGCCGGCGCTCGCGCGCGACAAGCTCGGGCGCCTCGTCGCGCGCGTGATGAGCGAGGCGGAGGCGGCCGAGACGGCGCAGTACCTCGCGCTGCTCGTCGGGCTCTCCGTGGACGGCGACGGCGGGCGGGAGCGGCCGGAGGCGGAGCAGGTGTGGAACGCGCAGCTGCTCTTCTACGCCGCGCGTAGGCTCGTCGAGCAGCTCGGGCACGAGCAGCCGACGGTGCTGCTCTTCGAGGACGTGCACTGGGCGCAGCCGAGCGAGGTCGCGCTGCTCGAGTACCTGGCCGCGCACGTCCGCGAGACGCCGGTGCTGCTCCTCGCGACCGCGCGCCCCGAGCTGCGCGACACGCATCCGTCGTGGGGCGCAGGACTGACGTCGCAGACGACGATCCCGCTCGAGCCGCTCCGCGCCGAAGATGCGGAGGCGCTCGCGGCCCGGCTCGGCGCCGACCGCACGCCCGGCGACCTCGCGCGCCTCGTCGAGACCGCCGGCGGCAACCCGCTGTTCCTCGAGGAGCTCGTGTCGTCGGTCGCCGAGGCCGGCGCCGGCGACGACCTGCCGGTGACGGTGCGCGAGGCGATCGCGGCGCGCATCGACGCGCTGCGCCCCGACGCGCGCGCGGCGCTGCTCGCCGCCGCCGTCGTCGGCCGCGCCTTCTGGCGCGGCGTCGTCGCCGCCACCGGCGACGTTCAGGATGTCGACGGGACACTCGCGGCGCTCGAGGCGCGCGACTTCGTCCGTCGCGAGCCGGTCAGCCGGATCGCAGGCGACGTCGAGTTCACGTTCAAGCACATGCTGATCCGCGAGGTCGCGTATGCGACGCTGCCGCGCGCCGCGCGGCGGGCTCGACACGCGGCCGTCGCCGCCCATCTCGAGCAGTCGGTCGCCGGCGCGTCGCAGGAGCATTCGACGATCCTCGCCCACCACTGGCGCGAGGCCGGCGAGCCCGCGCGGGCGATCCCGTACCTGCTCGCAGCCGCGGAGGCGGCTCGGCGCAGCTGGGCGCAGAGCGCGGTCGTCGACCTCTACACGATGGCGCTCGACCTGACGGAGGACGAGCACGAGAAGCGCCGGGTGCGCCTGCAGCGCGCGGTCGCGCTCGTCCAGCTCGACGACTACGAGCGCGCCGTCGAGGAGCTCGCCCCGCTCGTCGACGAGCTCGCCGGCCGCGACCGCCTCGACGCGCTGCTCGCGCTGCACCACGCGTACGTCTGGACCGAGCGCGACGCGGAGGCGCTCGAGACGGCCCGCGCCGCCGCCTCGCTCGCCGACGAGATCGGCGACGAGGCCGCGCGCGCTGCGGCGATCGCAGCCGAGAGCCAGGCGCTCGCGATGCGCGGAGCCGACGGCGACCTCGACCGCGCGTTCGAGCTCGGCGAACGCGCGCTGCGCCTCTGGGTTCCCGGCGCACGTGCGCTCGACCGCACGCATCACCTGCACCTGCACACGGACACGCTGTACTGGACCGGCCGCTACGACCGCGCGCTCGAGCTCGCGCGCGAGACGCGCGCGCTCGCGGCCGACGTCCACATCGCGGAGTCGCTGCTCCGCGGCGGCGGCACGGAGGCACTGACGCTGACGGGCCTCGGACGGCACGAGGAGGCGATCGCGATCTGGGACGAGCTGTTCGTGATCGCGCAGGAGCTCGGCCAGAACCCGCGCGGGCTCCTGAACTACTCGGCGCTCGCCTACCGCGAGCTGTACGACCTCGAGGAGGCGCGGCGGCGCAGCGAGGAGGCGCTCGAGCTGTCGGCGTCGATGGCGTTCGGGATGCCGCGCCAGTTCGCCGGCTCAGACCTCGTCTTCACCGACCTGCTCGCGGGCGACGTCGGCGCTGCGCAGGCGGCGTGGCCGGCGCGGTGGGCCGCCGCGGAGCACGCCACGGCGTGGACGACGTGGCTGATCGCAGGCCGGCTCGCGGCAGCGCGCGCCGAGATTGCGCTACACGCCGAGCCCGTCGACTCGGCGCTCGAGTGGTCGGCGCGGGCGCTCGAGCTCGCGCGGCGGACGCGGCGCCGCAAGTACGAGGCGCGGTCGCTGACCCTGTACGGGCTCGCGCTCGCACGCGCGGGACGCAAGCAGGAGTCGCTCGACACGCGGCGCGCGGCGGTGGAGCTCGCCGACTCGCTGGTCGGAGCGCCGGCGCGCTGGAGCGCGCGCGCAGCGCTCGCCGAGACCGCCTACGCCCTCGGCGCGGACGACGCTGCCGCCGCGGCCGGCGCGGAGGCGGCCGCGCTCGTCCGCGGCTTCGCGCAGACCCTCGCACCGGACCGCGCCGCGGCGTTCCTCGCGCGACCGCAGATCGAGCCGATCCTGGCGCACACCTAGGAAGTCGCGAGGCCGATCGCGTCGAGGAGCGCCCGCGCGGCGCGCGCCCGGTGCGAGTGCTCGGCCTTCCACGCGTCGCCGAGCTGCGCGACCGTCCGCGTCTCGCCGTCCGGCACGAACACCGGGTCGAAGCCGAAGCCCTCCCGTCCCGCGGGCGCCGGGGCGATGCGGCCCGGCAGCACGCCGGTGCCGCGGAACTCCTCGCGCGCGGGCGACAGCGCGACGAGCTCGCAGACGTAGCGGGCGCGCCGGTCGGCGGCGCCGTCGAGCGCCGCGAGCGCCTTCTCGACGTGGCGGCCCTCGGCCCAGCGCGCCGTCAGCACGCCGGGGCCGCCGCCGAGCGCGACGAGCTCGATCCCGGAGTCGTCTGCGACCATCCAGCGGTTCTGCGGTCCGACGAGCCGGCCGTAGCGCGCCTTGATGCGCGCGTTCTCGAGGTAGGTCGGCCCGTCCTCTGGCGGGTACTCGACGTCGCCGAGCAGCTCGAGCTCCCAGTCGTCGGGCAGGAGCTCGCGCATCTCGGCCAGCTTGTGCTCGTTCGCCGAGCAGAGCGTGACCTTCAGCGCCGCCATTCGACCGCCTCGACGTCGTCGCGGTCGGCGAGGCTTGCGACCAGCGCCTCGTCGACCTCTTCGAGCTCGACCTGCACCGTCCGCCCGTCGACGGAGAGATGCCTGGTCGGGCCGAGCACGTCGACGAGCGGTGCGATCGAGTTTCCCTCGCGGATCCGCAGCGTGAGGCGCCGCTCCTCGGGGACGAGGCCGCGCACGAACCGCTTGACGGTGATTCGAAGCGGCCAGAGGGCGAACAGCGTGAGCGCGGTCGCGACGACCGCCGCCGAGTAGAAGGCCGCCCCGGCCGCCATCCCGATCGCCGCGACGAGCCACAGCGACGCCGCCGTCGTCAACCCGCGCACCGTCAGACCGTTGCGGATGATCGCGCCGGCGCCGAGGAAGCCGATGCCGCTGACGATCTGCGCGGCGATGCGCGACGGGTCGAGCCGGACGAGCACCTTCGGTCCGCCGCTCGAGAGGATGTCGTGGAAGCCGAACGCCGACACGAGCGTGAAGAGGGCGGCGCCCATCGCGACGATCATGTGCGTCCGCAGCCCCGCCTCCTGCTCGCGCCACTCGCGCTCCAGGCCGATCGCCGCGCCGAGCGCACCCGCCACGACGAGCCGCAGGGCGACGTTGCCCCAGCTCAGCTGCTCGACGGCGCTAAGGACGGGGAGCGGCGACGGCATCGTCCTGGAATCGCTGCAGCTCCTCGATCCCGGATGCGGCGAGGTCGAGCAGCTCGTCGAGCCGGGCGCGGTCGAACGGCACCCGCTCGGCCGTCGACTGCACCTCGACGAGGCGCCCGTCCCCCGTCATGACGACGTTGACGTCGACCTCGGCGTTCGAGTCCTCGGAGTAGTCGAGGTCGAGCAGCGCGACGTCGTCGACGACGCCGACCGAGACCGCGGCGACCGAGCCGACCAGCGCCTTCGACAGCCCGAAGCGGTCGAGCGCGCGCCGCGCCGCGACGTACGCGCCCGTGATCGCCGCGCAGCGCGTGCCGCCGTCGGCCTGCAGCACGTCGCAGTCGAGGTACACCGTGCGCTCGCCGAGCGCCCCGAAGTCGACGACGCCGCGCAGCGCCCGCCCGATCAGCCGCTGGATCTCGACGGTGCGCCCGCTCTGCTTCCCGCGCGTCGCCTCGCGCTCCGTCCGGTCGCCGGTCGAGGCGGGCAGGAGCGAGTACTCCGCGGTCATCCACCCGCGGCCGGAGCGGTAGAGCCAGCGCGGCACGCCGTCCTGCACGCTCGCGGTGCAGAGGACGCGCGTGCTGCCCTGCGACCACAGCACGGAGCCGTGCGGTTGCACGAGGAAGCTCGCGTCGGCCTCGACGGGCCGGAGCTCGTCGGGCCGGCGCCCGTCGTTCCGCGTCATGCGGCCGCCTCGAGCTCGGCGACCTGCACCTGCACCACGTCGCCGAGCGGCAGCTGCAGGAAGCGCTCGCCGAGCGAGCGGAAGAGGGCGGGGTCGCCGGTCGTGAGGAACCTGTACGTCCCCTCCCGGCCGGCGTCGTTGTCGAAGCCCTTGCGCGCAAGCGTCTCGGCGACTTCTCGCGCCGTCTCGTCGGCCGAGAAGACGAGCGTGACGTCGCGCCCGAACGTCCGCTGGAACACCGGACGCAGCAGCGGATAGTGCGTGCAGCCGAGGACGACCGTGTCGCAGCCGGCCTCCTTGAGCGGGCGGGCGTACTCGCGCACGGCCGCGACGAGCTGGTCGCTGTAGGTGTCGCCGGCCTCGATCAGCGGCACGAGCCTGGGGCACGCGACCGATGTGACACGCGCGCCCGCGTCGAGCGTGCGGATCAGCTGCTCGTAGCGGCCGCTCGAGACCGTCAGCTCCGTCGCGAGCAGCCCGATGCGCCGGTTCCGCGTCGCCTGCACGGCCGCGTGCGCCTCGGGGACGATGACGCTGACGACGGGGACGCGAAGCTGCTCCTGCAGGTCGGGCAGCGCGGCCGCGGTGGCGGTGTTGCACGCGACGACGACCATCTTCACACCCTGCCGCTCGAGGTACAGGCCGATCTCGTGCGCGAACCTGCGCACCTCCCCGCGCTCGCGTGGCCCGTACGGAAGCCGCGCATGGTCGCCGAGGTAGACGAAGTCCTCGTGCGGCATCGTGACGAGGCACTCGTGGAGGACGGTCAAGCCTCCGACGCCGGAGTCGAAGACGCCGATCGGGCGGGAGTCGGCCACGGGACGATCTTAGAAGCCCTCGCGGCGGCGCCTCGCAGGGGCGGACGCGTACGCTTTCGGCGCGTGGCGGCGGCGGTGCGCATCGGGACGTGCTCGTGGGCGGACGAGGCGCTCTCCAAGCACTGGTACCCCGAGGGCGTTGCGCCGCGCGAGCGGCTCGCGTTCTACGCGCGCCACTTCTCCACCGTCGAGGTCGACTCCACCTTCTACCGCGTGCCGACGGAGCAGATGGTGCGCAGCTGGGCGGAACGCACGCCCGACGGCTTCGTGATGCACGTGAAGGCGTTCGGCCTCATGACGCGCCATCCCGTGCGGCTCGAACAGGTGCCGCCGGAGCTGCGCGACGGGCTGCCCGTCGACGAGCGCGGACGCGTCGACCGACCGTCGCGCGAGGCCCGCGCCGCGGTCTTCCGCACGTTTCTCGACGCGCTCGGGCCGCTGCGCGAGCGCGGGAAGCTCGGCGGGATCCTCTTCCAGATGCCGCCGTACGTGACGTGGAAGCCGGCGTCGCTCGACTACCTCGAGTGGGCGCGCGAGCAGGTCGGCGGGGACGGGTTCCTGTTCGAGCCGCGGCACCGGTCGTGGTACGCGGAGGAGGTGCGCGCCGAGCTGCTGCGCTGGCTGGAGGAGCGACGCATGACGTGGGTCGTCGTCGACGCGCCGAAGGTCGACGCCGGCAACGTGCCGGCGACGCTGGTGGCGACGACGACGCCGGTCGCCTACGTCCGCTTCCACGGGCGCAACGCCGGCACGTGGAACGTGCGCGGCGGCTCGGCGGCGACGCGTTTCGACTACCTCTACTCCGAGGAGGAGCTGCGCGAATGGGTGCCGCCGCTGCGCGAGCTGGCGAACGAGGCGGAGGAGGCGTACGCGTTCTTCAACAACAACAACCAGACGAACGGCGTCGCGCAGGCGCCGGCAGGCGCGCAGCTCCTGCGGAAGCTGCTCGAGCAGGCGGACGTGCCCACGGCCTGATGAGGATCCTCGCCGTCACGCACGGCCCGAACGTGCAGCCGGAGCTGTTCGCCGACGTCGCCGGCGAGGAAGGGCACGAGCTCGTCCCGTGGGAGATCGAGCGGCAGGGCGCACCGCCGCCCGACGGCTACGACGCCGTGATGGTCTTCGGCGGCAAGCAGAACGTCGGCGAGGAGCTCGAGCATCCGTGGCTGAACGAGGAGTACGACGCGCTGCGCCGCTGGGTCGACGACGCGACGCCGCTCTTCGCCGTCTGCCTCGGCGCGCAGACGCTCGCGCACGCGCTCGGTGCTCGCGTCGCGCGGGCCGAGCGGCCGCTCGCCGGCTTCTACGAAACGGAGCTGACCGACGAGGGCGACGGCGACCTGGTGCTCGGCGTCCTGCCGCGGCGCTTCGAGGCGCTGAACGCGAACGCGTACACGTTCGACGTCCCGGCGCGCGCGGTGCAGCTCGCACGGGGTCCGGTGCCGCAGGCGTTCCGCGCCGGCGAGCGGGCGTGGGCGGTGCAGTTCCATCCGGAGGTGACGCGCGACCAGGTGCTGCGCTGGTTCGCCGACGACGACCGCGAGCTGCCGAAGCCGCTCGAGGAGCTCGAGCGCGACGTCGACGAGAAGCTGCCGGCCTGGCAGCTGCGTGGGCGCGAGCTCTGCCGGGCGTTCCTCGCGGCGGCCGCCGGCTGACGCCCCTGGCTTCCCTTCGCCGCGCGCGCGGCGTAGGTTCAGCCGGTTGACGACCGTCGAAAGGGGAGACATGCGCGTTGCTCGTTGGGCCGTCCGGGCTTTCGTCCTCGCGGCCGCGGCCGCCGTCGCATTCGCGGCCGCGCCGGCTCACGCGGGGCCGCCGACCGACCAGTCGCTCTGCATCGGCCACCATCCGCAGGAGTTCGTCTGGTACACGGCGAGCTGCACCGGCCACGACGAGCCGGAGCTCGACCCGGTGTCGAACCACCCGGGGTCGGCGCAAGACCTCACGTGGACCGTCGTGCTCCCGCACGACGGCCGGACCGCGGTCGACGCCGTCGGGCCGACGTTCTGGATCGGCGGCACGGTCAGCGACCCGAACAGCCTCGACAACCAGGCGTTCCTGGAGCTCCAGTTCTATCCGAACAGCGACCTGAAGGGCTGCGCGTCGGGCGGCGGCTTCAACGTCGTCTACGCGCCCGGCGACTGGGTCGCCTGCTCGCCCGTATGGGAGGTGTCGAAGCACGGCAACTCGGAGTCGGCCGCCTTCAACGCACCCCTGCTCGACTCCGCGAACGGCCGGCCGCTCGTCATGCACTCGGGCGACACGATCACGGACCACCAGTACGTGACGGCGGCGAAGGACGGCATGCACATCACCGTCACCGACCTGACGACGGGCCACTCCGGCACGATCGTGCTGAACAGCAACGCCGACGGGCCGCTGATGCCGGCGTACTCGACGCAGCAGATCGGCAACTCCGTCGGCTGGGGCCTCGTCGACGACACGCCGAACGCGCTCGTGTGGGAGATCGGGCACACGAGCCCGTTCACGCAGCCCGGCGGCCAGTTCTGCCTGCCCGGCAGCGCGACGAAGGCGCCCTGCTACTCGTACGACGTGCCGACCTGGCTCGGCTTCTCGCCGCTCGTCGTCAAGGGCGTGACGTTCGGCGACGGCAGCTCGCCGCAGGCGTGGGCCGCGGTCAGCGACTACGGCGGCCGCGCCGAGGTCGACCAGTACTGCGGCGCGGCGAGCTACGGCACGCCGTTCTGCTGGTACCCGTGGTTCGCGTACAACAAGAAGCTCGGCGGCTTCACGTACGGCGGCGACTATCCCGGGACGTCGAACGACTTCGGACAGGCGGCGCAGTTCGCCGAGACCACGCAGTGCCCGAGCCCGAGCGGCCCGGACACCACCTACTGCGACACGATCCTCAGGTAGCGCCGAGAACGCGGGCGGCGGATCTTCTCCGCCGCCCGCGTCGCGCGGTCAGCGTTCGACCGGGAGGTCGTCGTGCCGCGACCATTCGTGCCACGAGCCGACGTAGTTGCGCCCGTCGTAGCCGAGCGCGCGCAGCACCTGCACCGCGATCGCAGAACGCGAGCCGCTGTGGCAGTAGGCGACGACCTCCGCGCCCGGCTCCAGCCCGAGCTCCGCCCGCACGTCGTCGGTCGACATCTTCATGAGCCGGTAGACGTCGAGGTTGCGCGCTCCCGGGATGTGTCCTTGCCTCGGGTCGCAGGGCTTGCCGCGGCTCCCGTCGTACTCGCCCTCGGTCCGGACGTCGACGACGGCGACCTCGCCGAGCCGCGCCGACAGCTCGTCGATCGCGATCTCGCTCAGAGCGACCTCACCGTCTCGAGCTCCGCTGCGAACGCCGGCCGCCCGGAGACGGACTCGAGCCAGGCGTCGAGGCGCGGCGGCAGCGCGACGCCGAGGAGCTCGCGGGCGCGCATCACCCACGGTGCGTACGCGGCGTCCGCGTACAGGCTGTGCCCGAACTCGAGCTGCTCGAGCCTCTCGCGGAGCTCGTTCTCCTCGCCACGCCGGAAGGCGTAGTAGTCACGGCCGAGGTTGTCGTCGAAGCGGTGGACGAGCAAACGCGCACGCGCCCGCTCGACGGGATCGGCAGGGAGGAGCCGCCGCTCCGGATACCGATCCTCGAGGTACTCCATGATCACGGCAGACTCGGGCAGCACGAAGCCGTCGTCCAGGATCGGCACGCGGCCGGTTGCGTTCAGCTCGTAGACCCACGCCGGCCGGTTCGACAGGTCGATCTCGACCGTCTCCGGCTCGAGTTGCTTCTCGGCGAGCGCGATGCGCACGCGCGCGCAGTAGGGGCAGCGCGCGGCGTCGACGAGCTTCACGGCTCCAGCCCCATCAGCGCCGCGACCTGCTCGTAGAGCTCCGGCGCCGGCGGCAGGTCGGCGGGTGTCGCGGCGGTGCGCGCGACGCGGCGGACCTCGTCGCGCGACGCGCCCGTGAGTCGCGCGACCAGCGTCGGGTTCGCCTCGAGAGCGAGCTCGTCGCCCTTCGACAACGGGCCGTAGTACGTGGGGACGGAGAGGTATTCGTCGACCATGCGCCCTCGCTCGTAGAGGCGGAAGCGCACGACGTCGTCCTCCTGCGCGAGCGCGACGACGACGGCGCCGAGCCGGTCCGAGAGCTCGCCCGCCAGCCGCCCGTGGGCGTCGCGGTCGCCGTCGAGCGCGGGGTCCGAGATCCGAGTCCAGCTCGCGTTCCGTGTCACCTGCGGCGACTGCAGCCGCGGCACGAACTGCGCGAGCGCGCGCTCGACCGACTCGAGGTCGTCGGACTGAACGTGCGTCGAGGCGCGGTGGACGCCGGCGGCCCGCGGTTGCAGGCGCTCCTCGAGCTGGTCGAGCGGCGCGGCCATCGCGACCGAGTACTCCCGGAAGCCGAGCCGGCGCCACACGGCGAGCGCCTGCTCGTTCGTCGTCAGCACCTCCAGCGTCACGTGAGACGCGCCGCGTTCCTTCGCGTCGGCCGCGCACTCGCGCAGCAGCGCCTTCGCGACGCCCTGCCGGCGCGCCCGCTGCCGGACGTGGACGAGCTGCACGTGCGCCTCCCCGTGCACGTTCGGCGCCTCGATTCGCGCGACGCCGGCCGCGCCGCCGTCGTCCTCGACGAGGAACACTCCGCCGCCGCGGATGTCGTCGAGCGTGTCGCGCCACTCGTCCTCCCACGGCTCTCCGGGCCCGTTCGGGTACGGCACCTCCCGCTCGAACTCCTCCCAGAGCTCGCGCAGCACCGCCTCGTCGGCCTCGGTCGCGCGCCGGATCCTCACGGCGTGCGCGCGCCCGTGAGCAGGTAGTGCGCCGACAGGTTCTGGAAGGGCTCGAGGCGCGGGCCGATCTCCTCCACGCCGACACCGTAGAGAACGCGCACCGTCTTCTGGAGCGCGATGTCGCCGGCCGGCCAGGCGCGCGGCCGCGCGAGATGGCGCGCGAGGAACCACTCGGCGGTCCACGGGCCGAGACCGCGGAGCGAGGTGATTCGCATCCGCACCTCGTCGTCGTCGAGCATGGCAAGCGTTTCGAGCTCGAGGTCGCTGCGCGCGAGCCCGAGCACGTACTGCGCCTTCCTGCGCGAGAAGCCGATCGCCGTCAGCTCGTCCTCGCGGGCGGCGGCGAGCCGCTCCCGCGTCGGAAACGCGTATGCGAACCCCGCGCGCTGGCCGAAGCGCTCGAGCAGGCGGTTCCGGATCGCGAAGGCGGCGAACAGCGACACCTGCTGCGCGGTGATCGAGGTGACGAGCGTCTCGAAGGGGTCCGGCGCGAGCGGCGGCCGGAACCCGCGCAGCCGGACGGTGATCGGGCCGAGCACCGGATCCGCGGCGGCCCACTCGTAGAACGGGTCGAGCTCGAACTCGGCGCCGAGCAGCTTGAGCACGGTGCGTTCGATGCCGGGATCGTGCGGTTCCACGTCGACGCCGCCGGGCGCCGCCTCGATGCGCACCTCGCACCCGCCGACGACTCGGTGCAGCCCGCCCTCGTGCCACAGGTTGGCAAGGTCGACGCCGAACGCGCGAAAGCGCTCGGTCGAGAGCGCGAAGTCGAACGGTTCCGGAAGCGCGACGAGCGTCAACGCGAACGGCCCTTCGCGGTTCGCGTCTGACTCAGAAGTGCGAGGTGACGCCGGCGGGATCCTCGTCCGGCGTGCGGCCGTTGGAGGAGGCGTCCTCGGCCCACGAGAACATGTAGCGGCCGTCGTCGAGCTCGGCGGCCAGCGTCGTGAGGCGAAGCGGGTGGAAGGTGTCGCACATCACGGCGTACTCGTGCGTCTCCGTCATCCCGAGCGACTTCTCCGCGAGCCCCGGCTGCGGGCCGTGCGGCAGGCCGGACGGATGCAGCGTGATCGAGCCGACCTCGATCCCCTTGCGCGAGGAGAAGTTGCCGTCGACGTAGTAGATCATCTCCTCGCTCTGCAGGTTGGAGTGGTGGTACGGGATCGGAATCGCTTCCGGGTCGAAGTCGAGCTTGCGCGGACAGAAGGAGCAGATGACGAAGTTCGGGCCGGCGAACGTCTGGTGCGACGGCGGGGGCATGTGGATGCGGCCGGTGATCGGCTCGAAGTCGTGGATCGAGAACGTCCACGGGTACACGTAGCCGTCCCAGCCGACGACGTCGAACGGGTGGTAGTCGACGACGTACGTCTGGTAGCCGTCGCGCACGCGCACCTTCACCGTGTACTCGCCGCGGTCGCGATGCGTGTGCAGCTCCGACGGCGGATGGATGTCGCGGTGGTAGAACGGCGCATGCTCCATCAGCTGTCCGTGCTCGTTGCGGTAGCGCTTCGGGATCGTGATCAGGCCGGGGGTCTCGAATACGAGGTAGCGCTGGTCGCCTTCCGGGACGAACCGGTAGGTCGTGCCGCGCGGGATGACGACGTAGTCGCCGGGCGCGTACGGCAGGTCGCCGAAGATCGTCTCGAGCGTCCCCGAGCCCTCGTGCACGAACACGACCTCGTCGCCCTCGCCGTTGCGGAAGAAGTAGTCCATCGGCTCGCTCGGCCTGCAGAGCGAGATCTCCACGTCGCCGTTCCACATCAGCAGCTGCCGCCCCGAGACGGCGTCGCCGCGCGGCGCCACGTCCCACGTCCGCAGGTGCCGGTGCGCGTGCGCCTCGGGCACCCACTCCTCGCGCACGATCGGCTCGAACTCGCCGACCTCGACGACACGGCACGGCGACTGGAGGTGGTAGAGGATCGACTCGAGCCCCGAGAAGCCCTCGAAGCCCATCACCTCCTCGGTGAGCAGGGTGCCGTTGTCGCGGTGCACGACGTGCCGCTTCCTCGGCAGGTCGCCGAGACGCTGGTAGAACGGCATGGATGGAGGATAACGCGCGGCGGATCGCGGCCGAGGTCGCGTCCTGGGAGGGCGTCACCGCGCACGAGCACCGCTTCGGCGGCGTCGAGTTCCGGGTCGGGCGCCGGGAGATCGGCCACCTGCACGGCGGCCGCTGGGCCGACCTGCGCTTCCAGAAGACCGTGCGCAACATGCTGGTCGAGACCGGCCGCGCGCAGCCGCACCACGTCCTGCCGCATACCGGCTGGGTCTCCACGCCGATCGCCGACGAGAACGTCGACGACGTGATCGAGCTGTTCCGGCTCGCCTACGAGCGCGCGCGCGTGGCGCTCGAGGTGCGCCGCTCACGCGATCAGCGCGGCGAAGCGGTCGGCGCCGACGTTGCCGCCGCTGAGGATCACGCCGACCCGGCCGTCTGAAACGAGACCCTCGAGGACGGCGGCGAGGCCGACGGCGCCGCTCGGCTCGACCACCAGCTTCAGCCGCTCGAAGGCGAAGCGCATCGCCTCGACGATCTGCGCGTCGGCGACGGTGACGATCTCGTCCACGAGCGGCCGCGCCACCTCCCACGTCAGCCGCCCGGGCGCCGTCGTCTGCAGGCCGTCGGCGATCGTTCTCGGAACCTCGATCTGCACGCGCTCGCCGCGCGCGATCGACTGCTTCCAGTCGTTTCCGGCGTCGGGCTCGACGCCGACGACGCGCCCGACCCCCATGTGCTTCGCGATCGTGGCGCAGCCGGCGATCAACCCGCCTCCGCCGACCGGGACGACGAGCGTGTCGACGAGGCCGGCGTCCTCGAGCAGCTCGAGCGCCGCCGTCCCCTGGCCGGCGACGATCAGCGGATCGTCGTAGGGCGGGACGATCTCGGCGCCGCGGTCGCGCGCGAGCTCCGCGGCGATCGTCTCGCGGTCGCCGCTGTAGCGGTCGTAGGTGACGACCTCGGCGCCGTAGCCGCGCGTCGCCGCCAGCTTGTTCGGGGGTGCGTCCTCGGGCATCAGGATCGTGGCGTGCGCGCCGAGGAGGCACGACGCGAGCGCGACCGCCTGGGCGTGGTTGCCGGACGAGAACGCGACGACCTCGGCGCCGCGGCCGAGCGAGGCGATCTTGTTGTACGCGCCGCGGAACTTGAACGCCCCGGCGCGTTGCAGGTTCTCCGGCTTCAGCACGACGCTGCTGCCGAGCGTGCGGCTCGTGATCGGCGGCGTGCGGTGCGCGACGCCGTCGAGCACGCGCGCCGCGGCGCGGACGTCGTCGGCGCCGATCAGCCCCCGCTCCGGCGCCGTCGCCGCCGGCACCTGCGCTCCTTGCGAGCCTCCGTCGTGCCTACGACTCATGCGACGGTGTTCCGCAGGACGCCGATCCCCTCGATCTCCAGCTCGACGACGTCGCCGCGCTGCAGCCACCTCCCGTCGCCGTGCTCGAGGATGCAGCCGGTGCCGACGGTGCCGGAGCCGATGATGTCGCCCGGACGGAGCGCGGTGTTGCGCGCCGCCTGCGCGAGGATCGCGTCCCACGGATGGAACATGTCGCGCAGGTTGCCGCGCGATCTCTCTTCGCCGTTCACGCGCGCGACCATCTCCCCCTCGCGCCCGTCGAACTCGTCGGCGGTGACGAGGACGGGGCCGAACGAGGTGGCGAAGTCCTTCCCCTTCGCCGGACCGAGGCCGACGCGCATCTCGGTGCGCTGCAGGTCGCGCGCCGACCAGTCGTTCATCACGGTGAATCCCGCGATCGCGCCGCCGGCGCCGACGACCGCGGCGCACTCGAGCTCGTAGTCGAGCTCCTGCGTCCCGTCCGGATACGGAACTGCCGCCTCCGGCCCGTAGACGGCCGCCGGGTTCGAGAAGTAGAAGACGGGGATCTCGTACCACTCGCGCGGCACCTCCGCCCCGCGCAGGCGGCGCGCGTTCGCGACGTGCTCCTCGAACGCCATGAAGTCGCGCACCGCCGGCGGGTGGAGGACGGGCGGGCGCAGGTCGATCTCGGCGAGCGGATACTCGGCGTGCTCGCGCGCGGAGCCGCCGCCGGTGAAGAACGCCTGCAGCGTCTGCGCCGCCAGCTGCACGACGCGGTCGCCGTCGATCCGTCCCGGCCAGCCACGCTCGAGTTGCAGCTCCTTCGGCGTGAACATGCACAGCTTCACGGCGCGGGAGCCTAGACGAGAACCTCCTGCAAACGCCGCGAAGGGGTCAGACCCGGGTCAGACCCGGGTCAGACCCCGTCGCCCCGCCACCAGCGCCGCGCGCGGGTGCCTTGCCGGCCCGCGCTACGGCTCGGTGTGGACGATCACGTCGGCGATGTCCGGGCGCTCGCGGCGGATGCGCTCCTCGATCTCGCTCGCGCGCGCATGGGCGTCCTCGAGACGGCTCGTCCCGTCGAGCCCGAGCGTCAGGAACGCGACGAGCCCGCCGTCCGTCCGCAGGAAGCGCAGCTCGCGCGGCTCGCGGCCGGTCGCCTCGCGCACCACGCGCGCGACGACGGCGGCGCCGTCCGCCTCCACCTCGCTCGCCGACGTCGTCTCCGCGAGCGGCTCGAGGTGCGTCTGCACACCCGCGATCTCGGGCACGGCCGCCCGGATCGCGTGCTCGAGCTCCTCGGCGATCGCGTGCGCCTCGTCGAGCGACAGCTCGCCTGGCAGCTTCACGTGCAGCGACAGCTCGGTGCGGCCGTCGACGTCGACGAGCGCCAGGTTGTGCACCTCGCGGATCCGACGCACCTGGGCCGCGGCCGCGAGCGCCCGCTCGCGCAGGTTCGCCTCCTCCGCAACCGGCTCGACGTGCACGACGACGTCCGCGTTCGGCAGCGCACGCTCCACCGCCGCCTCGACCGCATCCGCGGCCGCGTGCCCCTGGCCGACTGCCGCCGCGGGCGACACCGCGATCACCACGTCGGCGAACTGCCTGCCCGCCGCCTGGCGCATGCGCAACCGGCGCAGGTCGACCGCCGGGCGCATGGCTGCGATCGCGTCGCGGGCCGCCGCCTCGGCGTCCGCCGGCGCGCGGTCCATGAGGACGTCGACGTTCGCCTTGATCAGCCGCGTCGCGGCGAGGAGCACGAGCGCGCCGACGAACAGCGCCGCGATCGGGTCGCCGCCGGGGTGGCCGAGCCGCGTCGACAGCAGCCCCAGCAGGACGGCGATCGACCCGGCGAGGTCGCTGCCGAAGTGGAGGGCGTTGGACGCGAGCGCGGCGCTTCCCGAGCTGCGGGCCGTGCGCCACGACACGCTCGCCCTGCTGGCGTCGATCGCGATCACGACGCCGATGACGAGGAACGCGTACCACGTCGCGCGCGCCTGCCCGTGCGTGGCGCCGGCGAGCCGCTCGGCGGCGCGCACCGAGATGAACACGCTCGCGACGAACAGGAACGCCGCCTCGGCGAGCGCCGACAGGTGCTCCGCCTTGCCGTGCCCGAACTGGTGCGTCACGTCCGCGGGACGCGCCGACCAGCGTAGCGCGAAGTACGTGAGAAGCGCGGCGACGAAGTCGGTACCGGAGTGCGCAGCCTCCGAGACCAGGCCGAGGCTGTGCGTCGCGAGGCCGACACTCAGCTTGAGGAGGACGAGTGCCGCCGCCGCTGCGACGGAGACGAGCGCTGACCGCCGCTGCGGTGTCACGTCCGAAGCGTAAGTGCGCTCAGACGACCTCGTGCAGCGGCCAGACGACGACGTCCTGCCGCGGCGAGAAGAGGACGTGCGGCGCCTCGTCCGGCAGCGCGAGCGGCGCCATCGTGTTCAGGTCGACGTGCGCCTCGCCGCGCTGGAGGTCCCACGGCGGATGGTGGATCTCCGCGCGGTAGAGCCGGCCGCCGTCCTCGGTGTAGAGGCAGTAGCGCTCCGTGAGGAAGTGCTCGAGCGAGCCGGGTTCCGCGTGGAACAGCGCGCCTTCGCCGCGGTAGCGCCCGCTGAACGTCGCGCCGCGCCGCGCCGACTCGTAGTGCACGAACTCGTCGATCCGCTCGTAACGCATCTGCGCCCGGTTGTACGGCAGCCGGTACAGCCGCTTCGCCGCCTCGACCGCAAGCGTGCTTGCGGCGTCGAGTGAGAAGAACCAGATGCCCGGCTTGTCGCCGTGCGTCACGTAGGTGCGCACGTTGAGCTCCGGGAACTGAGAGACGCGCGGCAGCGGCGGCAGCCCGCGTAGGCGAAAACCGGTGAGCAGGAACGGCGTGATCCCGAGCCACGCCGAGCCGTCGAACGCGTCGAGCGACACCGACTCCGGCACGAGCCGCTGCAGCTCCGCATGGTCGACGCGCCAGTGCAGAAACGCCAGGTCGATCCACGTCTGCGCCTGCACCCACGGTTCGTCCGGCGGCGGCCAGGGCCGGTGCGCGGCCGCTTCCAGGACACGCGCCTGCCGCGCCACCGTCTCGAGGAACGCGGGGGACGGGCTAGAGGTTGCCACGGAGCGCCTGCTCGCGCTCGATTGCCTCGAACAGCGCCTTGAAGTTGCCGTCGCCGAACCCGCGCGCGCCGTGGCGCTCGATCACCTCGAAGAAGAGCGTCGGGCGGTCCTGCGCCGTCTTCGTGAAGATCTGCAGCAGGTAGCCGTCGTCGTCGCGGTCGGCGAGAATGCGCAGCCGGCGCAGGTCGTCCCAGCTCTCGTCGATCTCGCCGACGCGCGTCGGGGTCTCGTCGTAGTACGTATCCGGCGTCGACAGGAAGACGACGCCGCGGCGCTGCAGCGCCTCCACCGTCTCGACGATGTTCCGCGACTGCATCGCGATGTGCTGCGCGCCCGGGCCGTGGTTGAACTCGAGGTACTCCTCGATCTGGCTCTTGCGCTTGCCCTCGGCGGGCTCGTTGATCGGGAACTTGATCTTCCCCTGCCCGTCCGTCATCACCTTCGACATCAGCGCCGAGTACTCGGTCGAGATGTCCTCGTCGGAGAAGTGGATCATCTCCGTCATCCCGAAAACGCGCTCGTAGAACTCGACCCAGTACTGCATGCGGCCGAGCTCGACGTTGCCGACGATGTGGTCGATCGCGAGCAGCCCGACGTCCGCCGGCGCGGCCGACTCCTGGGCGACGTAACCCGGCAGGTACGCGCCCTCGTAGCCGTCGCGCTGGACGAACGTGTGCACGACGTCGCCGTACGTCGCGATCGTCGACAGCACGACCCGGCCGAACTCGTCTTCCACGGGATGCGGCTCCTGGACGCCGCGCGCGCCGCGCTGCACCGCCTGCCGGTAGGCCTCCGTCGCGTCGGGGACGCGCAGCGCGATGTCCTTGACGCCGTCGCCGTGGACGTAGGCGTGCTGGCCGATCTCGTGGTCGCGGCGCAGCGCGCTCGACAGGACGAAGCGGATGTCGTTCTGCTCGAGCACGTAGCTCGCGCGGTCCCGGACGCCCGTCTCGGGGCCTGCGTACGCCGTCAGGTGGAAGCCGAACGCGTGCTCGTAGTAGTAAGCGGCCTGCTTCGCGTTCCCCACCCACAGCTCGACGTGGTCCCAGCCGTCGAGCGGCATGAAGTCGTCGCTCACGACCCGCAGTCTAGTCGGCCGGCGGCTCGACCGGCCTGCGCCTCACGCGCTCGAGCACGATGCCGGCGAAGATCGCGACACCGCCGAGGATCTCCCAGCCGTTCAGCCGCTCGCCGAGCAGGATCAGCGCGAAGAACAGCCCGAAGAACGGCTGGAGGTTGCCGAACAGGGCGGCGCGCGACGGGCCGACACGGTCGATCGCCGTGAACCAGAGGATGTTGGTGAGGAAGAGCGGACCGACGACGGCGTAGCCGAACGCGACCCACGTCAGGCCGTTGAAGTGGAAGCCCTGGCCGAGCGTCTGGACGGCGCCCGTGACCGCCAGCGGCACCCAGCCGAGCGCGAGCACGAGCGCGCTGATCCGAAAGGGCGAGTAGCGGCGCATGAGCGGCGCGATCGCCATCGAGTAGCTCGCCCAGCTGAGCGCCGTGAAGACGCCGAGGGCGTCGCCGACGATCTTTCCCGAGAAGCCGCCGTTCCCGGCCGCGATCAGGCCGACACCGGCGAAGGAGAGCGCGGCGGCCGCCCAGAAGCTCCGCTGCAGACGCTCGAAGCCGACGGCGGTCGCGATCAGCCCGACCCAGATCGGGGTCGTGCCGAGCAGCAGCGCGACCGTCGACGCGCTCGACTTGTCGACGCCGTAGACGAAGCCGAGCTGGTTGAGGTAGATGAGCACGGCCGCGAGCGCGACCAGCTTCGAGTCCGGCAACCGGATGCGAAACGTGCGCTCGCGCCCGTACGTGAACGCCCAGAACAGTCCGGTCGCGACGCCGTAACGGATCGTCGCGTAGGCGAGCGGGCGGAAGCCGTGGTCGAGGACGTACTTCGTGACGGTGACGTTGAGCGCCCAGAGCAGGACCGTCCCGAACAGCATCAGGTCGACCTTCGTGAGCCGCACCGGCTCACGCTAGCGATAGGGTTTCGCGCGCCATGACGCAACCGACGCGCGACGACATCGACGCCCTCGTCGGGCCTGCGACGCCGCATTTCGCGTACCAGATCCGCGCGCGCGTCGAGGAGCTGATCGCGACGCTGCCGCCGGACAGCGACGTGCGCCGGTACGGCGAGCAGCAGATGGAACGTCTCGACCGCCTCGGGCACGCGTCGTCGAAGGCGGACGAGGGGCCGCGCGAGCCGCGCACGCGGCCGGGCTGGGACGAGATCCCCTCGTCGGCGCCCGCGGACGACCCGCTGCCGCCGCGCTCGGCGCGTTGAACGTCTTCGTCAGCGGCGGGTCGCGCGGGATCGGCCGCGCGATCGCGCTCCGCCTCGCGCGCGACGGCGCGCGCCGCGTCGCGATCGGCTACTTCCGCTCCGACGCGGCGGCCGAGCAGACGGCGCAGGAGCTGCGAGCGCTCGGCGCGGAGCCCGTGCTCGTGCGCGGCAACATCGGGTCGGAGCGCGTGCTGGAGGAGGTGCGGCAGCTGGGGCCGCTCGACGTGCTCGTCCACAACGCCGCGTCCGGCGTGTCGCGGCCCGCGCTCGAGGCGGAGCCGAAGCACTGGGACTGGACGCTGGGGACGAACGCGCACGCGCTGCTGCGGCTTGCGCAGACGGCCGCGCCCGCGATGCCCGACGGCTCGTCGATCGTCGCGATCTCGTCGCTCGGCGCGCGGCGGGTGCTCGCGAACTACACGCTCGTCGGCGCGTCGAAGGCCGCGCTCGAGGCGCTCGTGCGCTACCTCGCCGTCGAGCTCGCACCGCGCGTCCGCGTGAACGCCGTCTCCGCCGGCGTCGTCGAGACGGACGCGCTCGACGCCTTCCCGAACCGCGACGAGATGCTCGCTGCCGGACGCGCCAACCCGGTGGGCCGCCTCGTCGCGCCGGAGGACATCGCCGGCGCGGTCGCCTTCCTCTGCTCCCCGGACGCCGAGATGATCCGCGGCCAGACGGTCGTCGTCGACGGCGGCTTTTCGCTCGTCGTGCGCGGTTAGCTTCCGGCGGCGCGGGCATCACGCGCGCATGGGAATCGCCGTCAGCCTCATCATCACCGCCGCGGGGCTCATCCTCGCGCTCGCCGTGCATCCGTCTCACCCCGGCTCGGTCAACGTCAACACCGTCGGCTGGATCCTCTTCGTCCTCGGCATCGTCGGGCTGATCCTCGACCTGCTGCTCTGGAGCTCGTGGGGGCCCGGATACCTCCGGCGGCGCACGTACGTCGCCGGCGACCCCGGGTACGGTTACCCTGCGCGCCGCTGGGGACCGCGGCGGACGGTCGTCGAGGAGGAGGACGCGGGGCCGGGCGCGCCGCCTCCGGGTTACTGAGCCTATCGGTGGAGGACGCGCGCGAGCGTGTCCGACGCCACGTAGCCGGCGATCTTCGGGTTCTCCTGCAAGCGCCGCAGCGAGTACTCGTACCAGTGGACGCCGAACGGGACGTAGACGCGGACGCGGTGGCCGGCGGCGACGAGCTCGTCGGCGCGGCCGCCGCGGACGCCGAGCAGCATCTGGAACTCGTACCGGTCCGGGGGTAGGCCGGCGACGAGGCGCAGCGCCTCGCCGATCAGATACTCGTCGTGCGTCGCGATCGCGACGCGGGAGCCCTGAGCGAGGAGCTTCTCGAGCGCGCGCACGTAGTTCGCGCGCACCGCCTCGTACTCGCGGTATGCGATCTCCGGCGGCTCGACGTAGATCCCCTTGCAGAGCCGGACGTCGTCGAGCCCCTCGATGTCGTCCATCGTCCGCCGCATGTACGCCTGCAGCACCACGCCGACGTTCGCGTGGCCGTCCTCGCGCAGCTCGCGGTACAGCCGCAGCGTGCGGTCGGTCGTCGAGGAGTCCTCCATGTCGATGCGCACGAAGCGGCCGCGGGCGGCGGCGTCGGCGACGACCGCCTCCAGGTTCTCGCGGCAGAGGTCGAGGTCGAGCTCCAGCCCGAGTGCTGACAGCTTCACCGAGATGCCCGAGGCGAGCGACTCCGAATCGACGCGCGCGAGCACGTCGTGGTACTGACCCGCGATCGCGCGCGCCTCGTCCGGGTTCGCGATCTCTTCCCCGAGCACGTCGATCGTGGCGCGCTTCCCGCCCGCGTTCAGGCGGCGCACGACGTGGACCGCGTCCTCGAGCTGCGGGCCCGCGATGTAGCGCGACGACAGCCGGCGCACGACGGGCTTCGGGACGGCCGGCAGCAGCCGGACGATCGCGCGGTCGAGGACAGCCACGGTGCGGCGCGATCGTAGTGGAGCTACGACTGCTCGCGCATGAAGCCCTGGCGCGCGGCGCTCACGAGCGCAACCGCCTCCGGGAACAGCACGCGCATCGCGTCGCGCAGCGCGATCGACTGCTCGTCGATCGCCCCCTGGGGCTGGAACTGCGAGAGCGCCGCGGCGGTCAGCTCGACCGCGGTGTTGAGCGTCAGCGTCGCGAACTGCTCGCGCTGGGCCTCCTGCACCGACTCCGCCTGCTGCTCCGCGAACTCGCGCAGCCCGCGCAGCAGATCCTCGGGGTCGCCGCCGAACGGGAATCCGAAGCCGCCGCCTTCCATCGGGCCACGTTAGCGCAGCTCGACCAGGTAGGCGCGTTCGACGTCGCGGACGAACTCGTCCACCGCGCCGGTCGCCGCGCGGAGCGCCGCCGCAAACGGCGAGGCGTCGTCGCCGAGCGCGCGCTCCAGCGCGACGGTTGCCGCCCCGATCGCGTCGAGGTAGCCGGGCGACGCGACGCGCGGCGGCTCCCCGACGGCGCGCTGCAGCCGCAGCGCCGCCTCCTCCGCCTCCTCGACGCCGTCGAGCGCCTCGGTCGTGCGCAGCTCGGCGAGCCGCGAGCGCAGCTCGTCGAGGTCGCCGCCGCCGGCCAGATCGCCTGCGAGCTCGCACATCGCGACGATCGACGCGACCTCGCGGACGTCGGTGCGCAGCGCGACGGGCGCGGCGGCCTCGTCGACGACGAGCCAGCGGCGGTCGTCGTCCGCGACGAACGCGACGAGGTAGAACCGGCGGCCGCCGAGCGGCTCCGCCGCGAGCACGCCGGCGACGGCGCCGTGGGCGGCCGCGGCCGCCGCGACCGCCTCGAGCTCGTCGGCGAGCGTCATGATGGACACGTTATGGAAGCGACCGAGCTGTTCGCGCCGCTCGGTCCGACCTACGACCGCTGGGGCGCGATCCTCTCCTTCGGGCAGGACCCGCGCTGGCGCCGCTTCCTCGTGTCGCGCGTCGATGCGCGCCCGACCGACACGGTGCTCGACGTCGCGACGGGCACCGCGGCCGTCGCGCTCGAGCTCGTCCGCCAGAAGGACTGCTTCGTGGTCGGTGTCGACCGGACGCCGGCGATGCTCGTGGAGGCGCGCCGCCGGGTCGCGCTCGCGGCGGCGGCCCGCAAGGTGCGACTCGTCGAGGGCGACGCGCGCGCGCTCCCGTTCGAAGACGGCCAGTTCGACGCGCTCACGTTCACGTACCTCCTCCGCTACGTCGAGGATCCGCCCGCCGTGCTGCGCGAGCTCGCGCGCGTCGTGAAGCCGGGCGGTACGATCGCGGGGCTCGAGTTCGGCGTGCCGCGCGGGGCCTGGCGGCTGCCGTGGGAGCTCTGGACCTGCGCCGGGCTGCCGCTCGCGGGGCGCGCGATCGGAGGCGGCTGGCGCGAGGTCGGCGACTTCCTGCACGGCTCGATCCGGGCGCACGACGCCGCGTGGCCGCTGCCGCGGCTCGCCGCCGCGTGGCGTGCGGCCGGGATCGAGGCCGTGCAGACGCGGCGGCTCAGCCTCGGCGCGGGCGTGGTGACGTGGGGACGCCGCGCGACCTGAGGCCGGCGTGGTACGCGCTGCGCCGCGGCGGCGCGCGCGACTACGTCACGCTGCTCCACCCGCCGTACACGCTCTGGCATCTGTCGTACGTCGCCGTCGGAGCGGCGGTCGCGCCGCACTTCCGACTCGAGCGGCTGCTGCTCACGTTGCTCGCGTTCTTCCTCGCGATGGGGATCGCCGCGCACGCGCTCGACGAGCTGCACGGGCGGCCGCTCGCGACGCGGATCCCCGGGCCGGCGCTCGTCGCCCTCGCGGCCGGCGGCCTCGCCGGCGCCGTCGCCGTCGGCGTCTACGCCGCGCTCGCCTGGGGGCTCGGGCTGCTCGTGTTCGTCGCCGTCGGCGCCGTGCTCGTTCCGGCGTACAACCTGGAGCTGGCGTTCCACAACGACGTCGGCTTCGCGCTCGCGTGGGGCGCCTTTCCCGCACTGACGGCGTACTTCGCGCAGGTGCAGACGATCGGCGTGCCGGGCGTCGCCGCCGCGGTGTACGCGCTCGCGGCCAGCCTCGCGCAGCGCGCGCTGTCCACGCCGGTCCGGCGCGCACGGCGCGAGTACGGGACGCTCGAGGGCACGGCGCCGCTCGAGAGCGCGCTGCGGCTGCTGACGTGGGCGACGGTCGCGCTGGCCGTCGCAGCCGTCGCCGCGCGCCTACGATGAGCGCCGTGACTCCCGCGACGATCGCCGCGATCGCGGCCGCCGGCGTGGCGGTCCTGGCGGCGCTCGCGTGCCTGCTGCTCCTGCGTCGGCTGCGCGCGCAGCAGGGCGTGCTGGCGCGCGAGATCGAACGCGGGAAGGCCGAGTTCGACGCCGTCGTCGCACGAGAGCTCGACCAGCGCAGCGAGGAGCTCGCGCGGGTGCTCGCCCGGTCGCGGGCGGAGGCCCTCTCGCAGCTCGCCGAGGAGGCGCGTCGGATCGCCGAGGAGCGGCGGCGCGACGTCGCCGAGCGCGAGCGGGACGCGAGCGCACGCCTCAACGACCGCATCCTCGAGGTGCAGCGCCACGTCGAGCAGCGGCTCGCCGGCTGGGCCGCGGACGTCGAGAAGCTGCAGGAGGGGCTCGTCGCGGAGCTGAAGCGGGTCGAGTCGCGGCAGCGGCAGCTGATGGCCGAGGTCGAGGCGCGGATCGGCCGCGACGCCGAGGGCCTGCAGACGGAGATCGACGAGCAGAAGCAGCTGATCGCGCGGCTGCGCGCCGAGCTCGACACGAACGCGGCGCAGGTGACGGCGCAGGCGCAGGCGGAGCTCGAGCAGCATGCACACGAGCGGCGGCAGGCGCTGCACGACCTGGCGGAGCTGCTGCGCAAGCGCGAGCGCGACCTGCAGCAGCTGATCGAGCGGGAGGCCGGCGAGGCGGCGACGCGGATCCAGAGCGCGCTCGCCGACGTCGAGCGGCGCCAGGTCGAGCAGCTTCAGCGAGCGGTCGAGCGCGAGACGACGCGGCATGCCGAGGCGGCGGCGCTGCAGTTCGACAGCACGCTGCGCGCGCAGCGCGAGGAGACGGCGCGACGGCTCGCGCGCGAGCTCGACCTCGCCGTCGAGCGCTTCGCGCGGGAGGCGGAAGGCGTGCTCGCCGAACGGCTCGATCGCGTCACCGACGCCGCCGGCCAACGGATCGAGGAGCGGCTCGCGCGCATGCGCTCGGCCCTCGACCGCCAGGGAGACGAGGCGCTGCGCGCGCTGGAGCATCGAGCGCACCAGGTCGAGGCGGGCCTGCGCGAGCGGCTCAACGACATCGCCGCCGACGCCGAGTCGGAGCGGACGGTGCTCGAAGCTCGTCTGCACGACCTCCAGCGCCGCCTCGAGGAGCTGACGGCGCGGGCGTGAAGCGCGGCAGCCGCTGCCCGCACTCTCCCCCAGGGCCGGCCGCCAACTTTCGGCGGCAGGGTTCGTCTGTAGAGGGGCGAACGGAGCGGACACCGATGCCTCAGACGATCGAATACCCCCAGTCGGAGCGCGAGAAGGTGGAGTCCTGGCGGCTGCACGTCCTCATCGAGGCCGGATACCCGCTGAGCCTGGCCGAGAAGATCGCGCACTCGGACGCCGATCTGCACCGCGCGGTCGAGCTGACGCGCTGCGGCTGCAGCTTCGAGACCGCCGCCGAGATCCTCCTTTAGAGGCCTCTTCGACCGACGCGTCTAGCATCGACCCGGTGAAGGTCGAGGCGACGGAGGTCGACGGCCGGAAGGTCTACTCGGTGCGCGCGTTCAACGCCGGCGTCGCGACGTGGCTGAACCGGCTGCCGACGCTGTGGATCGAAGGCGAGGTGACGGAGCTGCGCCGGCAGGCGCGCTGGGCATCGGTCTTCTTCACGCTCAAGGACCCCGACGACGGCGCCTCCCTGCCGGTGCAGATGCCGCGCGGCCAGTTCGACGCGCTGCGGCTCGACCTCGCGGAGGGCGAGCGCGTGCACGTCTTCGGACGCCCCGAGCTGTACGAGCAGCGCGGCGAGCTGCGCCTGAAGGCGCTGACGATCGAGCGCTTCGGGCTCGGCGCGCACCTCGCCGCGCTCGAGCGATTGAAGGCGAAGCTCGCCGCGGAGGGGCTGTTCGCGGCGGAGCGGAAGCGGCCGCTGCCACGGTTCCCGCGCCTCGTCGGTCTCGTCACCGGCAACGACGCGGCGGCGAAGCGCGACGTGCTCACGCACATCGTGCAGCGCTTTCCGCCGGCGAACGTCCTCGTCGCCGAGACGTACGTGCAGGGCCCGCGGGCGCCGGCCGCGATCGCGACCGCGCTCGGCGATCTGTGCGCGCGCGGCGTCGACGTGATCGTGCTCGCCCGCGGCGGCGGCAGCTTCGAGGACCTGCTGCCGTTCTCGGACGAGCGTGTCGTGCGCGCCGTCGCCGCGTGCACCGTCCCCGTCGTCTCCGCCGTCGGCCACGAGCAGGACACGCCGCTCTGCGACCTTGCCGCCGACGCACGCGCGTCGACGCCGACCGCCGCGGCGCGGCTGGTCGTCCCCGACGCGGCCGAGCTGCGCGACCGTCTCGAGCGCGCGCGTGCAGCGCTCCACCTCGGCGCGCAGCGATCGGCGGAGAAGCACGCGCAGCGCCTCGACACGGCGCACGAGCGGCTCCGCCGCGCGCCGCTCCTCGTGCTCGAGCGCAAGCGTGCGCGCCTCGACAACGCACACGCGCGGCTCGGTGCGCTCTCGCCGCTCGCGACGCTCGAGCGCGGCTACGCGATCGTCCGCCGCGACGACGCCGTCGTGCGCTCGGCGGAGCAGGTCTCCGCCGGCGACCGGATCAGCGTGCGCGTGTCGACCGGCGAGTTCGGCGCGAGGGTCGAGTGAGCGAGCCGACGTTCGAGGAGGCGCAGCGCGAGCTGGAGGCGATCGTCCAGCGGCTCGGGCGAGGTGACGCCGACGTCGACGAGCTGACGAAGCTCTGGGAACGCGGCGAGGAGCTGTACCGCATCTGCTCGGCGAAGCTGGAGACGGTGCGCGGCCGGATCGAAGAGCTCGCACGCGCGAGCGACAACGCTTAGGATCGCCGCATGGCGGCTCCCATCGAACTCCTCCAGCGCGTCCCGCTCTTCCAGGGACTGGATCGCAAGCAGCTCGAACGGCTCTCCGGCGCGTTCACCGACCGCACGTTCCCGGCAGGCAGCGAGATGACCGTCGAAGGCGGGAGCGGCGTCGGGTTCTTCGTGATCGAGAGCGGAGAGGCGACGGTCGCCGTCGGCGGCGACGAGCGGCGCACGCTCGGCCCCGGCGACTACTTCGGCGAGGTCGCGCTGCTCGACGAAGGGCCGCGCTCGGCGACGATCACCGCCAAGACCGAGGTGAGGGCGCACGGCCTGACGCCGTGGCAGTTCCGGCCGCTGGTCGAGGAGAACGCGTCGATCGCGTGGCCGCTGCTCGTCACGATGGCGAAGCGCCTCCGCGAGAGCGGCGCGTAGGCTCGAGCTCGCGCGCGAGCGACTCGCCGAGCCACACGAGGTCTGCGGCCGCCCGCTCGGGCCGGCCCGACAGCGCGCGCGCCTCGACACCGTCGCGAACGACGCCGCCGAACAGGACGCACCGCACGCCGAGCCGCGCGGCGCGTCGCGCGACCGCACCGGGCGCCTTACCGGCCAGCGTCGTGGCGTCGACGGTCCCCTCGCCGCTCACGACCACGCCGGCGCTGCGCGCGCGCTCGTCGAAGCCGATCAGGTCGAGCACGAGCTCGGCGCCCTCGACGAGCTCGCCGCCGAGCGCCGCCAGCGCCGCACCGAGGCCGCCGCCCGCGCCGGCGCCGGCGAGGTCGCGGTAAGGAGCGAGCTCGCGGAGCGCGGCCAGCCGCCGTTCGAGCTCCTCGACGTCCGCCGGCCGGGCACCCTTCTGCGGCGCGAAGACGCGCGCAGCCCCCTGCCCGCCGAGCAGCGGGTTCCGCACGTCGCAGGCCACCCGCATCGGCACGCGCCGCAGCCGCTCGGCGTCGACGGCGGCGCGCATGCCGGCGCCGCCGTCGACGGTCGCCGTGCCGCCGACGCCGACGAGCAGCGCCCGAGCGCCGCCGGCGAGCGCCGCGAGCAGCAGCTCGCCGACCCCGCGGCTCGTCGCGCGCAGCGGGTCGCGCTCGGATTCGGCGACGAGCGGCAAGCCCACCGCCTGCGCGCACTCGACGACCGCGGTGCCGTCCGCGAGGAGCAGCCACGTCGCCTGCACCGGTCTCCCGAGCGGCCCGGCGACGACGGTGGTGCGAAGCTCGCCGCCGAGCGCCGCGTGCACGACGTCGAGGAAGCCCTCGCCCCCGTCCGCCACCGGCGCCTCGTCGACCTCGACGCCGTCGACGCGGCGCGCGCCGGTAGCGAGCAGCGAGGCCGCCTGCCGCGACGAGAGGACGCCTTTGAGGCTAGCCGGGCACGCGAGCACCCGCATTCGCGCGCTCCACCCCGTCGAGCTCCGGCTCCGCGGCGTCGTCGGCGTCGTCGCCATGGTCGAGCTGCTTGAGCATCGCGTACGAGAGGCCTTCGCGTGCAAGGAAGATCGTGCCGACGCCCACTCCGACCGACGCCTCGATCGCCTGCAGCCCGATCCCGAACGCGAACCCGCGCGCGTACGCGACCGAGTAGCCGACGAGCGACGTGGCGATCGCGATCTGCACGACGCCGACGTTGCCGGGCCAGAACGGGACGATCGTGACGACGTTGATCAGGACGAGCACGAGCCCCGCGACCGAGAGCGGCTGGTAGATGTGGAACGCGCGCATCGCCGCCCACACCGCGAGCAGCTGGCAGAACCAGCCGAGGTACTGGAACGCGACCGCAGTCGCGGCCGCGCGCGGGGTGCGCAGGATCGTCAGGCCTTCGCGCGCGCGCGCGAGCAGGAGCCGGACGCGCCCGAGCTCCTCCAGCTCGCGCCGCTGCCGCCGCGCGAGCACGAGCGCGACCAGCATCAGCATCAGGCCGATCGCGAGCGCCGCGCCGATCGAGCCGAGCGCCCAGCCCGGGAGCCGCGCCGTCACGAGCACGAAGACGACGAGCGTCGCCGCGGGCGGCAGGTCGAACATGCGGTGTGCGAAGACGGACCCGATCAGCGTCGCCGCCGTCCCGCGCCGGTGCGGAAGGCGTCGGCGCAGCACGGCGACGCGCGCGACCTCGCCGACGCGCCCGGGCAGGACGGCGTTCGCGAACAGGCCGACCGAGAACGCGGAGAAGACGAGCGGGAAGCGCGGGTGCGGCGGATCGAGCGACTGCTTGATCGCCGTCTCCCAGGCGAGCGCGCGCGTCAGGACGGAAGCGAGGTTCAGACCGATCGCGGCGACCACCCATTCCCAGCGGACGACGGTGAAGGCGTCGTGCACGAGGTGCCAGTCGGGTCCGTGGAAGACGAAGAGCGCGATCGCGCCGCCGAGGACGGGCACGACGAGGAGGCCCCGCCAACGCTTGCTCACGCAGCAGCCTCCACGTAGGTCTCCTCAAGCCGGCGCGCGATGTCGTCCCAGGCGTAGTTCGCGACGGCGTGCTCGCGTGCCGCTCGCCCCATCTCGACGCGCCTGTCCTCGTCGGCGAGCACGTCGATCACGGCGTCCGCGAGCGCGTCCGGCTCGTTCGGCGGAACGAGCCGCGCCGCCTGCGGCGTCGCGACCGCCGCGTAACCGGGGATGTCCGAGGCGACGGCCGGCGTCGCGCACGCGAACGCCTCCGCGAGCACGAGCCCGAAGCTCTCGCCGCCGAGCGCGGGCGTCACCGACACTTTCGCGCGCAGCAGCTCGTGCGTCCGCACCTCGTTCGTCACGATCCCGAGCACGTCGATTCCCGCCTCGTCGAAGCGCAGGCGGGCGTGCAGGAGCCGGTACTGCAGCGGATCCGTCCCGATGATCCGTAAACGCGCACCGGTCTCGCGGTGGATGCGCGGCCAGGCGCGGAGCAGCGTCGGCAGCCCCTTGCGCGGGTCGTGCCGGCCGACGAAGACGACGGCGTGGTCGCGCGCGGCCGGGTCGGCCTGGGGCGGGATCAGGACGCCGTTCGGGATGACGCGGTAGTCGCCGGGCAGCCACCGTGCCGCGGACTCCGCCGCCATCGGCGAGACGGCAATACGCGCGTCGACACGGTCCATCAGGAAGCCCCAGAGCGGGACGCCGAAACGCATCCACGCGAGATTGCCGTGCGCGTGGTGCGTGACGACGATCGGGCAGCGTGCAAGGGCGAGCGTCGCGACCGCGATCGCGGGCGTCATCGGCTCGTGCACGTGGACGACGTCGAAGCGGCCACGCGCGAGGATCCGCCGCACGCGCCGGGGCGTGGCAGGCGAGAGCACGATGTTCGGCAGCGACCCGTTCGCAGGCACCACCACGGAGCGCCCGACGGGGACGATCCCGTCGGGCAGCGGCCCGTGCCGGCCGGTGCGCGGGTGCAGCAGCCGAGTCAGCCGGCCCGAAGGGTCGTTGCCCATAATGACAACAACGTCGTGGCCCCGGCGGCGCAGCGCCGCCGCCTGGTGCTCGGCGTGCTCGACGACGCCGCCCCAGTAGGACCACGAGAACGGGACGACGACGCCGATCCTCAAGCCGCCACGACCTCGAGCGCGCGCGCGAGCCGTTCCGTGCCCGCGGCGATTGCCGCGTCGGTGACGGCGAGCGAGAGCCGCGCCCACCCTGCTCCGCTCGGTCCGAATCCTTCTCCGGGTGCGACGGCGACGCGGTGCTCGGTCAGGAGCCGCTCCGCGGTCACTCCTTCCGGGAGGCGCAGCCAGACGTAGAACGTCCCTTCGCAGACGAGCGGTTGCGCGAGCGCGGCGGCGACCGTGTCGCGCCGGCGCTCGTACGTCGCGACGCGCTCGGCCACCGATCCCTGCGGACCGCGAAGCGCCGCGACGACCGCCTCCTCGACCGGCGCGAACAGGCCGACACGGGCGTGGTCGTTGAACAGGTTGACGCGCTCGACGATCTCCGCGTTGCCGACGACGAAGCCGACACGCCAACCGGCCATGCCGTACGTCTTCGAGGCCGACCACAGCTCGACGCCGACCTCCTTCGCCCCGGGAGTCGCCAGGAAGCTGCGTGGCCGGCGGCCGTCGAAGACGAGGTCGACGTACGCCGCGTCGTGGACGACGGCGCCGCCGGTGCGCTCCGCCCACGCGACGGCGTCCTCGAAGGTCGCTGCGGGCGCGCAGACGGCGCACGGGTTCGACGGGTAGTTGAGGTAGAGCAGCGCCGCAGGGGGCGCCTCCGCGAGGTCCGGCGTCCAGCCGTGCTCCGCGCGCAGGCGCACGGTCGCTAGACGCGCGCCGGCGAGCGCAACACCCGACGGGTAGTCGGGGTAGTACGGGTCGGGCAGCAGGACTGTGTCGCCGTCGTCGCAGAGCGCGAGCGGGAGCTCGGCGAGCGCCGTCTTGGTGCCGGGGACGATCGCCACCTCGCGCTCCGGGTCAAGCTCGACGCCGTAGACGTCGCGGTAGCGGTCGGCGATCGCACGGCGCGTCTCGGCGCGGCCGCGGATCGGCGAGTAGCCGTGCGCCCGCGGGTCGGGCGCCCCACGGCGGAGCGCCTCGACGACATGCGGCGGCGGGCCCGTCTCCGGATTGCCGCGCCCGAGGTCGACGAGCGGCGGCCCTTCCTCCGCGGCCGCGGCGGCGACGCGCGCGAGCAGCGTGACGAAGTACTGCTGCGGGAGGCGCTGCAGACGGGCCGGGCGCGGACGCATGCCCCCGATGCTATGCGGGCCGGTCGCCGGCGGCGCCGCGACGGGACTTAGACTCGCGAGCGTGAACCTGGTCGAGGCGCTCGCAGCCGACGTCGGGCCGCGCACCGCCGGCAGCGACGCGGCCGCGCGAGCCGCCGACGTCGTCGCGGACGCGTTCCGCGAGCTCGGGCTCAAGCCTCGCTTCCAGGAGTTCGACCTGCTCGGGTACGAGCCGGACGAGCCGTTCGTCGAGGTCGAGGGGGAGCGCTGGGCGGCTGGACCGTGCGGATACGCCGCCCCGTTCGACGGCGAAGGGACGGTGCGCAAGATCGGCGAGGGCCCGGCGCCCGTCGGCGACGGGAAGCTCTCGACGTTCGCCGTCGTCGACGCCGACGGCCGGGAGCGCGCGCGCCTCCTGTCGAGCCCGTTCAGCCGGGGCGCGATCCCGTTCATGTCGTCGCACGTGCACGTGACGACGCCGCCCACCGCCTTCCTCGCCGCAAGCGACGCGGAGCGGCTGCGCGACGGGATGCGCGTGCGGATGAAGGTCGGCGGCCGGTTCCTGCCGGGTCTGCGCGAGCGCAACGTCGTTGCCGACATGCCGGGCGACGGCGACGAGCACGTCGTGGTGTCGGCGCACTACGACTCCGTGTGGCGCGGACCCGGCGCGATCGACAATGCGTCCGGCGTCGAGGGCGTCCGCCGCGTCGCCGAGGCCCTGCGCGGGCGGACGCTCGAGCGCGGCATCCGCTTCGTCGCGTTCGCGGCGGAGGAGATCAAGCTCACGGGGTCGCGCTACTACGTCGACGAGGCGAAGATCCGCGGCGAGCTGAAGCAGGTCGCCGGGATGGTGAACCTCGACTGCATCGCGCACGGGAGACACCCTCAACGTGCTCGCTTCGCCGGAGACGCTGCTCGAGCGCGCGCTGGGCGAGGCGCGCCGGCTGGGGCTCGACGAGCGCTACGAGCTGACGACGGGCCCCGCGACTGGCGGCGTCGACTCGCACTGGTTCGCCGACGCGAACGTACCGGCGGTGACGCTCGCCCACTTCCCGTACGACGAGTACCACCTGCCGGAGGAGACGCCGCAGCTCGTCGACGAGCGACGTCTGGAGGACGCGGTGCGGCTCGCGCTCGCGCTGGTCGAGTCGCAGGCGGCCGACCCGATCCCGCGGTGACGGGGTTCCCCGAGCTCGACGAGCTGCTCGTCGAGCTCGTCGACGAGCAGCGGAACATCCTCGGCGACGTGTTCGTCGGCACGTACCTCCACGGCTCGTTCGCGCTCGGGGCCGGCGACGAGTGGAGCGACGTCGACTTCCTCTGCGTCGTCGAGCGCGACCCCGACGCGCGCGAGCAGGACGCGTTGCAAGCGGTGCACCGGCGCCTGTTCGACCGGCGCGCGCCGTGGGGCAGGCACCTCGAGGGGTCGTACGCGCCGCGCGCCGAGCTGCGGCGGACGACCGGCGACCGCTGGTTCTACTTCGACCACGGCTCGACGACGCCGGTGTGGGACGCGCACTGCAACAAGGCACTCGTGCGCTGGACGCTGCGCGAGCACGGCATCGTGCTCGACGGGCCGCCTCTCTCGGAGCTCGTCGAGCCGGTCGCGGCCGACGAGCTGCGGGCGGAAGCGCGCGCTGCGCTCGCCGAGTACGCGCAGTGGGCGCACGAGCCGATGGAGCAGGCGCCGTCGGGGATGAACTGGTGGAAGCAGACGTACGTCGTGCTGACGCTCTGCCGTGTGCTCTGGACGGTCCGGCACGGAACGATCGTCTCGAAGGACGAAGCGGCGTCCTGGGCGGCGCGGGAGCTGCCGGGCTGGGCCGACCTCGTCCAGCGTGCGGTGGCGGAGCGGCCCGACCCGGTCAAGCGCTGGTGGTCGGACTCCACACGCGAGCTCGTCGAGCGCACGCGTGCGTTCGCCGACCACGTCGCTGCGCTCGAGTAGCATCGGCGCATGGTCGAGGACGGGCTCGCCGAGCTGCACACGCACCTCGGCGGCTCGGTCGCCTCGGACATCATGTGGAGCCTCGCGCACGAGCAGGGGATCGCGCTGCCGACGCGGGACTTCTGGGAGTTCGACCGCATGGTCACCGTCTCCGACCCTCGCGGCGTTCCCGACCTCGATTCCCTCGACCGGATCTACCACCTCACAGAGCTGATCCAGTCGTCGCCGCTCGCCGTCGAGCGCAGCGTCCACGCCGCGATCGGCGGCGCATACCGGTCGCAGGGGATCACGACGCTCGAGTTGCGCTTCAACCCGATGAAGCGGAACCGTGGCGGCGAGCGCGACCTCGACCACATCATCCTCGCCGCGACGCGGGGGCTCGACCTGGCGTCACTCGAGTATCCGCAGGTGCGCGCCGGCTTGATCCTGATGATGGACCGGACGTTCTCGGCCGACCAGAACATGGTGATCGTCGAGAAAGCGGTGCGCTACCGCGCACGCGGCATCGTCGGCGTCGACATCGCGGGACCGCGGCCGGGGGGCGTCCGGTACGACTACACGCAGATCCGCGAGCACGTCGAGCTCGCGCGCGACGCCGGGCTCGGCGTCACGATCCACGTCGGCGAGGAAGGCGAGGAGTACGGCGTCGAGGAGGTGGGCGAGGTCGTCGAGTCGCTGCGACCGGACCGCATCGGGCACGGCATCCTGGCGCAGCACGACGCCGACGTCATGGCCGCGATCCGTGCCGCCGACGTGACGCTCGAGATCTGCCCGACGAGCAACCTGCTCACGAAGGCGCTGCCGGACGCGGACGCGGTCCGCGAGACGTTCCGCACGTTCGTCGCGCACGGCGTGTCTTTCACGATCGCCACCGACGGTCCCGAGATGATGCGCACGCACCTGCGCGACGAGTTCGACCTGCTCGAGCGGATCGGCGCGCTCGACAGCGACGAGCTGCGCGCGGCGAACGCGCGCGGCCACGAAGCGTCGTTCGTCGGCCGCCACGCCCGGCTCGCCGCATAGATACACCCTTCGATCGATGCCTCCCGAACGGGGCGCCGCCTAGCCTCCCGGCATGCAGGCACTCCGAGATCCCACCGGCATCACACCGCGCCAGCGCGAGGTGGTCGAGCTCATCGCACAGGGGTTGTCGAACGAGGAGGTCGGGCACGCGCTCGGCATCTCGTCCCGCACGGCGAAGGCGCATTCGGACGTCCTCCGGCAGAAGCTCGGCGTCGCACGACGACGCCAGATCCCGATCGCGTTCCGGTTGCTGACGGGCGAGGACCCGTTGGCGTCGAGCCTGGAGTCCGCGCGAGCGGACAACGGGGGCTGACGGCGAAGAGGCGTCCGCGGCGCCACCCTCCGCCGCGGACGCCACAGCCCTTCCACAGCGGCCCCAGCGCCGCTACGGTGAGCGAGCAGGCGACGAGGCGCCGCGGCGGCCTCGAGGCGAGGGCAAGGCAGGCACAGCATGACCGCGAGCACAACCGAGCGGCCGGCGCTCCGCCGGCCACGGGGTCCGATCGAACGGCCGCGTCTGATGAAGCAGCTCGACGCAGCCCAGGAACGGATCCTGCTTCTGTCTGCCCCGGCCGGGTACGGGAAGACGACCCTCGCGCGGCAGTGGGCGAAGACGGTGCAACGGGTCGCCTGGGTCGCGTGCACGCCGGCGCACCGCGACATCGTCGTGCTCGCCGAGGACGTGGCGGCCGAGGTCGAGCGGCTCGGCGGCGCTCGGCTCGCCGACTTCCAGACGTACCTTCGCGCGCGGCCGAACCCGCAGCGCGCGGCGCGGGACATCGCCGCGGCGCTTGCGAAGCGCGTCAACGAGGCGCGTGTCCAGTGGCTGATCGTGGACGACTACCACGAGCTCGCGGAGGTGCCGGAGGTCGCCGACGCGTTCGCGATCCTCGTCGAGCGCATCGACGCGCGGGTGATGATCGCAAGCCGCGTCCGTCCGGACTGGGCGACGTCGCGTCGGGCGCTGTACGGCGAGATCTTCGAGCTCGATCGCGAGACACTCACCATGGATCCCGAAGAGGCCGCTGCCGTCGTCGGCGGCGCGAGAGGCCGTGAGCGCCTCCTCGAGCAGGCGAAGGGCTGGCCGGCGGTGCTGGCTCTCGCCGCGAGCCCGCGCGCGCCGGAAGCCCCGGCGGAGTCGGTTCCCGACACGCTCCACCAGTACCTCGCCGAAGAGCTCTTCGCCGCGGCGACGCCGACGCTCCGCGACCGCCTGATCGAGATGGCGCTCCTCCCCGAAACGTCAAGACCTGCGCTCCGAAGCCGCTGGGCGGACGCCGACGAGACGATCGAGCACGCGCGGGAGATCGGGTTCCTCACTGCGTCGGACGAACCGGAGCTCCACCCGCTCATCCGCGAGTTTCTCCTGCTCAAGCTACGCACCGAGCCGGAAGGGGAGTGCCGAGCCAGGACAGCCATTGCAGCCTGCGAGAAAGCCGGAGCCTGGTCGCGTGCTTTCGAGCTTATCCTCCGCTTTGAGTTATTCGACCTCATGGAGCGGACCTTGGAGCGCGCATACCGGCCGCTCCTCTCGCGCGGAAGGATCGAAACGCTCGCAAGGTGTTCAGCCGTCCTCGCCCAGCGAAGCGTTGGTTTCCCGCCAGCAGTCGTCGACCTGATCGATGCCGAGGTCGCACTCCGCGTTGGCGAATTCGTCCTAGCGGCAAGCCTTGCTGAACGCGCAGAACGCCGATTCGAGGTAGGGCATCCATTGAGACCAAGGGCAGCGATGGTTCGCGGCCAAAGCGCGTGGGGCGTGTTTGAACCGCGACGTGCAGAGATCGCCTTTCGAGACGTCCTCGCAGGCCACTCCACCCACGCCGACATCGGGGAAGCCCTTTATGGCCTCGCGCTGATCTCGCTCCACGAAGAGGTCCCGATTCCCAGCGATGTAGTCGGACTACTTAAAGCCCGGAGGGATAACTCACCAACCGATCTAGTGAGGTGGGCGAGCGTCCAGCTGTTGCATCAGCGGATCATCGCGGGGTATCCCGCGCGCCCAGAAATCGAAGAAGCGCTTCGGGAGCGCGTCCGATGCGAAGACCCGAGGATGAGAACCTCGATCGTTCTCAACGCGAGCTATGCCTACGCGCTACGGGCCGACTTTCCGCGAGCGCTCGAACTTGCGCTCACAGCCCTGTCCGAAGTGGAAGAACTCGGTCTTACGTTCGCCCGCCCGCACATTGATGCGGTACTGGCGTCTGTCAACGTCGGCCTGCGGCGGTTCACGCACGCGCACCGACACCTCGAGCGACTCGACGCCTACGTCGAGGAGCACCCGAACGCACACCACGAGATCAATCGCCAAATCGTTCGTGCTGAAATCGCTCTCGCAACTGGCGCGCCCGAAGCCGCCGTCGCTGCCATTCCAGATGTCATTCCGAAGGACACCCCGAGCACAACAGGCGAGCTATTCGGGATCGCAGCAATCTCGCATGCCGTCTGCGGGGACCGCCGCGAAGCAATCGCAAACGCGACCTGCGCAGATGGCGCGTCAACAGCGGTAGAAGTCCGCGCGCTTGCTGCAACCGCTCGCGCGATCCTTGCGGCGGATGCTGGCGATGAGGTAGGCGCGCAGGGTGCGATTCACATCGCGCGAACGTTCGGAATGTGGAAGGCGTTGCTAGTCGGACTTCGCGCGTCTCAGCCGTTGTTGTTGGCCACGGCAAGCAACGCGAGCGCTCGAAGAGAGCTCGCATGGCTCTTCCGTAGAACGAACGACTTTGGCTTGGCGCGCCGCGCGTCAATCCAGCTGCCGGCCGCACAGGATCCTCATGCGGTGCTTTCACCGCGTGAGCTGGAAGTCCTGAGCCTCATCGCGAAGGGGTTCCGAAACCGCGACATCTCCGCAGCACTTGTCATCGCCGATTCGACGACGAAAGTGCACGTGCGCCACGTGTTGGAGAAGCTCGGCGTGAGATCCCGCGCCGAAGCGGCTGCTCGTTATGCAGACCTCTTAAGCTACGCCGACAACGCTGACCGCATCGAGCGCGAATCCTCTAGATCCCGCCCGAACTCGAAATCGTCGCGGCGGCCCAAGCGGTAGTCCTCCGTCGCGCCCGCAAGAATCGCCTCGAATGCGGCAACCACGGCCGTATCAAACTGCGTTTCGACAGCTTGGGCTAGCCGAAGGCGCGCGACTCTGCTCGGCATAGCGTCTCGATACGGCCGATCCGAGGTCATCGCGTTATAAGCATCGGCGACGGCGATGATTCGAGCCAGCAAAGGGATTTCTTCGGCTTGCAGCCCGTCTGGGTAGCCTTGGCCATCGACACGTTCGTGATGATGCCGCACAACAGCCGCGATCTCGGCGTAAGAATCGACGTTCGCCAAGATTCGCTCGCCGATTTCGGAGTGTCGCTGCATCTCTCGTCGCTCGTCGAGCGTCAGTGCACCTGGCTTCTCGAGTAACCCAGCGGGAAGTCCGATCTTCCCGATGTCGTGGACTAGGCCGCACAAATGCGCTAGATCGCATAGCTCGACCGAAAGGCCCATGCGCCTCGCTATGTCACGCGCGTAAATCGCGACTGCCGCTGAGTGACCTGCCGTGTACTGATCTCGAGCATCGAGCGTCGCGATGAGGCCCTTGGCGAATGAGAGGTTCGCCGCACGCAGCTGTTCGTTGACCCCGCCGAGCTCAGCAACTAGCCGCCGCTGCTCTTGATACATCAAAAACCAGCGCTGCGCTGCAAGTGCGGGAGCGAAGAAGAGCGGGATCGTCCAAGGTGAGATGTCCTTGTACGCCAAAACGAGGAACGCCACCGCCGGGCTATAGAAGAGCGCCGACGGGCCGGTAACAGACAGGCCGTATCGCACACACTCGATGTAGCCACCGTGGCCGCGGAAAACGTTGGTGATAGCGACGAAACTTGCATCCGCCACAATCGCCACAGTCGCCGCGACGGCGGCCCCAACGACGACCGAACCGAGGCCGCTGGGCATGAGGTTCTGGACGAGCAGGGCGGCGCCGCCGGCTATTGCGCCTGTCCCCGCGCGGCTCCCGAAGTACGAAACGCGGCCCACCCAGGGGTAAGGGAAACTGAACGCGGACGGCGCGTAAACGATCATTCCGGCCAGCGGCCCAAACAGGGCGCAAGCGAAGATCGCCGGCAAGAGCGAGATGGAGACGGTGTAGGTGCCCCCAAGATTGATCTTCGTTCGTTGCGCGTACGCGGCGATTACCGCGAGCGCGAGCACCGACCAGATGTCGCCGGCCCGGACTCCAGCTTCAAAGAGCGCCGCCGCAAGACCTAGTGCGGTCGCGACCAGTGCAGCCGTGTAAGCGAGCAGCTGCCACCCGAGTTCGCTGGCCGCGTCGCGAACTCGACTAAGGACTTGCATATCCCCCGAAAGGGGTATAGGCTCGAGGTCGCCGTCAGTTGTCGTCATTTGGGGGAACTAACTATGCGCAAGATTGCTCGTATCATCCGCGGTACCCCGATCGCCGGGGGCCTCGGTTCCTGGTAGAGCCGCCGTATTCAACTGGTCTTTCCACAGCCCTACGTCACCCGTTCAGGGGATTGTCCACAGGGAGGGGAAAACCATCTGAACTCCGACCGGGCCGCCTTCGGGCGGCCTAGTCGTTTTTAGGGGCCGCCTTTCGGCCGGCCGGGCGGCTTAGTTGATCAGGCCGCGGCGGAAGCCGACGGCCACCGCGTGGGCGCGGCTGCGCGCCTGCAGCTTCGCCAGGAGGTGGCGGACGTGGCTCTTGACCGTCTCCTCCGACAGGAAGAGGCGGACGCCGATCTCGCGGTTGACGAGGCCGTCGGAGATCAGCTGTAGCACCTCGATCTCACGCGCCGTGGGCTCCTGCTCGAGCTCCTTGAGGGGCTGGAACGGGATCACCTCGGCGACGCCGGCGTCGCGACGCGCGGCGACCGACTCGAAGCGAGCAGTGTGCTCGCGATAGCGCGTCAGGATGGCGTTGCGCTCGGCTGCGTCCACGGGCCAGCTATCGGCCTGGGTTCAGGCCGCCTTTAGAACCACCTCACCCCCGTTCGAGGGAGGGCCGCCTACAGCCGCACGACTCGACGGCGGCGTGCGCGCAGCTCGGCCGACTCCGCCTCCTCGACGACCCCGACGCCGCCGTCGCGGCCCGTCGCGTGGAGGATCCGCCCGTCGCCGACCCAGAATGCGATGTGGTCGACGGGCGAGCCATAGACGACGAGGTCGCCCGCCGCCGGCTCGGACACCTCCACGGCGACCTCGTCCTGTTGGTGGGCGTCGCGCGGTACGAGCCGACCCGCGGCTCGGTACGCCATGTGGACGAGGCCCGAGCAGTCGATGCCGGCTCGCGTGAGCCCGCCCCACAGGTACGGCGTGCCGAGGTACCGCCGCGCCGCCTCGAGCGGCGTGGCCACGCCGCCGAGCGCCACCGCGCCCTCCCCCGCCTCGAGCGCCTCGGCGCGCACCCATCCCGGGTACTCGTAGGCGGTCGCAATCCGCACCCACTCGCCGAGCCGGCCCTCAACCCGCACCGGCTCGCCGCGAAGCAGCTGCGTCACCTGCTCGGCGTCGTCGGCCGGCTCCGCGCGCACCGGCGCGACGTCCTGCGCGCACCTCATCTCGCGTGCGCGTCGATCTTCCGCTGGAGCAGCTCCCGCACCCGCGGCCAGTCGTCGTCGACGATCGCATACCAGGCGGAGTCGCGGATCGAGTCCGGCAGCACCATGTGCTTGCGGAAGATTCCCTCGAACGTCGCGCCGATCCCCAGAAGCGCCCCGCGGACGCGCAGGTTCCGCGCGTCGGTCTTGAACTCGACACGCATCAGCCCGGCTCGCTCGAACGCGTTCTCGAGCAGCAGGTACTTCGCCTCGACGTTCGCTCCGGTCCCCCATTGCGCCCGCTCGAGCCAGGTCCAGCCGATCTCGACACGGCGGTGGAGCGGCTCAAGGTTCAGGTAACGCGTCGAGCCAACCGGCCGACCGCCGACCAGGACGACGAACGGGATCTCGCGCTCCGCCGCGAGCGCCAGGTCGAACCACCGCTCGAACCCGAACGAGTACATGTTCGTGAACCGGTGGATGTGCGGCTCCCGCTCGGCCGCGTCGCGCAGACCGTCCCGGTGCTGCTCACCGATCGGCTCGAGACGCACGATGCGCCCCTGCAGCGCGCCGTCCGGACGGAGCTCGCTCATCGGCCGTGTAAGGGAGACGAAGCCACTGGATGTGCGTTGTGAGTATCGCCGCACGATCCGACGGGCGGGTATTACGCTTTCCGCAGGCGATGACGAATCCGCCAGAATTCCAGGTGGCGGCAGGAGGTGCCGTTGCCCTGCAGCAGCCGGCGGCCGTCGCGCGGAAGTCGCCGCGCCGCCTCTTCTGGGAGCGGCTGAGCCAGGACAAGGCGGCGCTCGCGGGCGGGATCGCGATCGTGCTCCTGATCGTCGTCGCGGCGATCGGCGGCCCGATCGCGCAGGCCGTCACCGGGCACGGCCCGAACGACATCGTCCCGAACTCGCTCGATCCCTACGGGGTGCCCTACGGGCCGAACAGCCACCTCTGGTTCGGCGCCGACGCCGAGGGTCGCGACCTCTTCGTCCGGACGATGTACGGCGCGCGGATCTCGCTCTTCGTCGGCGTCGTCGCGTCCGGGATCGCCGTCTTCATCGGCCTCGTCGTCGGCCTGACCGCGGGGTTCTTCGGCGGGATCGTCGACACCATCCTGTCGCGGGCAGCCGACGTCCTGCTCGCCGTCCCGCAGATCCTCATCGCGGTCGGGATCGTGGCAGCCTGCTCGACGACCAAGCAGGGCTGCTTCTTCGGCCTGCTGCAGCCGGGGCTGCCGGTCGTGATCGCCGTGATCACGATCTTCTCCTGGTCGTACATCGCGCGCATCGTGCGCGGGTACACGCTGAGCCTGCGCGAGAAGGAGTTCGTCGAGTCCGCGCGCGCCGCCGGCGCCAGCACGTTCCGGATCCTCTGGCAGGAGATCCTGCCGAACCTGCTCGGCCCGCTGATCGTCTACACGACGCTGCTGATCCCGACGAACATCCTGTTCGAGGCGGCGCTGTCGTACCTCGGGCTCGGCGTGCCCTCGACGACGCCGTCGTGGGGATCGATCCTGAACGACGCGTCGCAGCTCTACGACGTCGCGTGGTGGCTGATGCTCTTCCCCGGCGCATTCCTGATTCTCACCACGCTCGCCTTCAACCTGCTCGGCGACGGCCTTCGCGACGCGTTCGACGTGAGGACGGAGCGCTGACGCAGCGAACCTGACACTTTGACCACCACGACCCACAACCCCGGCCCCCCACGCGGGTGGAAGGAAGGAGGAGTAACAAGCGACATGAGGAGATACCTCCGCATCGCGGTCCTCGTCGCCGCGGTCGTCGCTCTCGGAGCCCTGGCGGCAGGATGCGGCTCGTCGAAGAAGAGCTCGAAGTCGAGCTCCAACTCGAACTCGTCCAACCAGGCCTCCTCGGCCACCTCGCCGAGCAAGAGCTACGACAACGGCAAGCCCGCCAAGGGCGGCACCTACACCGTCGGCTGGGAGCAGTCCTTCGGCTTCACGAACAACTTCGACCCGACGGGGGAGTACCTCGGCAACGCGTGGGGCATCTACACCAACCTGCTCCTGCGCACGCTGATCGGCTACAAGCACCTGCCGGGCGCAGCCGGGAACGTGCTCGTAGGTGACCTCGCGACGTCGGTGCCGACGCCGACGAGCAACGGGCTGACGTACACGTACCACCTCAGGTCCGGCGTGAAGTTCGGTCCGCCGGTCAACCGCGCGGTCACGTCGAAGGACGTCGCGTACGCGCTCAACCGGCTCGCCGACGCGAACGACGGCGGCCAGTACGCGTTCTACTTCACCGTCATCAAGGGCTGGAACGCGGCGGCCGCCCAGAGCGCGAAGACGAAGAATCTCGTCCCCGTATCGGGCATCCAGACGCCGAACAACTCGACGCTCGTGATCCACCTCACGCAGAAGACGGGCGACTTCAACTACCGCATGTCGCTGCCGGCGACGGCGCCCATCCCGCCCGAGGTCGGCAAGTGCTTCGAGGGCAAGCCCGGCAACTACGGCCGCGACCTCATCTCGAGCGGGCCGTACATGCTCGCGGGCTCGGCCGGCACGTTCAGCAGCTGCTCGTCACTCCGGCCGTTCAGCGGCTACGCCGGCGCGAACGGGAACCACCTGTCGCTGGTGCGCAACCCGAACTACAACCAGGCGACGGATCCGTATCGCAAGAACTACCCGGACAAGTTCGTGTTCGTGATCAACTCGAACGCGGACGACATCTTCAACAAGGTGCAGGCGGGGCAGTACGACGACGAGCAGTCCAGCCCGTCTCCGAAGACGCTGCGCCAGTACGAGACGAACCCGTCGCTCAAGCCGCGGCTGCTGCCGAACGTCGGCGACCGCACCTGGTACATCACGATGAACCTGACGCAGCCGCCGTTCGACGACATCCACGTCCGCAAGGCGATGAACTACATCATGGACAAGCAGTCGCTGCGGCTCGCGTGGGGCGGTGCGATCGAAGGCCAGATCGCGACGCACATCGTCCCGCCGGTGCTCTACAACGGCGGCCTCGCGGAGTACGACCCGTACGCGACGCCGAACGAAGCGGGCAGCCTGCAGCTCGCGCAGGCGGAGATGAAGAAGTCGAAGTACGACCCGGGCCACACCGGCAAGTGCACCGCGTCGGCGTGCAAGGGAGTGCTGCTGATCGCCGACACGCGTGCGCTCGACAACCGTATGCTCCCGGTGATCCAGGCCGACGCGGCCAAGATCGGCATCACCTTCACGGTGCGGCAGATCAACGGCGCCTACACCACCATCCAGACCACGTCGAAGAACATCCCGATCTCGTCGCGGCCCGGTTGGGGCAAGGACTACGCGGACGCCTCGACGTTCTTCGCCGAGCTGTTCGACAGCAAGGCGATCATCCCGCAGGGCAACACGAACTACTCGCTGGTCGGGATCACGCCGGCGCTGAACACCTCGCAGAAGCTCGGCGTGAAGGGTGATCTGAGCCACATCCCGTCGGTGGACAATCAGATCAGCAGCTGCCAGAAGCTGACCGGGCAGCCGCGGATCAACTGCTGGGAGAACCTCGACAAGTACATGATGACCAACGTCGTGCCGTGGGTTCCGTACCTCTGGTCGAACAACGTCACGATCGTCGGTCCGAAGGTGACGCACTGGAACTACGACCAGTTCAGCGACGGCACCGCCTACTCGCTGGTCTCGGTCAAGCCGTAACGCGGTAACACAGCCGGCGGGGCGCATCGTGCGTCCCGCCGGCTTCTGCACTCCCGCCAGAAGGAAAAGCCGAAGCCATGATCTTCTACATCGCCCGCAGGCTCGTCTGGACGATCGTCGTCGTGTTCTGCGTGATCGGGATCACGTACATCGTCTTCTACAAGCTCCCGGCCGGGAACCCGGCGCTGCGCTTCGCCGGCCACTCGCCGACGCAGCAGGAGATCACGGAGATCGAGCATCGTCTCGGTCTCGACAAGCCCTGGTACGTGCAGTTCGGCAAGTTCGCCTACCACTTCTTCGCCGGCGACCAGTACGGCTGGCCCGGCCTCGGCTACACGTTCGCGAGCGGCGCGTCGGTGAAGTCGCTCGTGTTCTCGCGTGCCCCCCGCACGCTGCTCCTGATTGCGGGCGCCGCGATCCTCTGGCTGCTCTCGGGCGTCGCGATCGGCGTCATCTCGGCGGTGCGCCGGCGCAGCCTCACCGACCGGTTCGCGATGGGGTTCGCGCTCTTCGGGATCTCGACGCCCGTCTTCTGGCTCGGCCTGATGATGCTGTACATCTTCTGGAGCCGCCTCGGCTGGACCGCGGGCACCGGTTACGTCTCTCCAGCCAGCTCCGTCGGCGGCTTCTTCTCCCACATGATCCTGCCCTGGATCACGCTCGCGCTGCTGTACGCGGCGTTCTACGCGCGCATGACGCGCAACAACCTGCTCGAGACGCTGGGAGAGGACTACATCCGCACCGCGCGCGCCAAGGGTCTGTCGGAGCGGCGCGTGATCTTCAAGCACGGCCTGCGCGCGAGCCTGACGCCGATCGTGACGATGTTCGGGATGGACATCGCGCTGCTCGTCGGCGGCGCGGTGATCACGGAGAGCGTGTTCAACCTGCAAGGGCTCGGCTACCTCGCGATCAACAGCGCAACGAACCAGGATTTGCCGATCGTGGCGGGTGTCGTGCTGCTGGCCGCGGTCGCCGTCGCGCTCGCCAACCTCGTCGTCGACATCCTCTACGCGTTCATCGACCCCCGAGTCCGCTACGCGTGAGCTCGAACGACGACCTGCTGCTCGACGTCCGCGGGCTGACCATCCGGTTCCCGACCTCGGACGGGATCGTCCAGGCGGTGACGGACGTCTCCTACACGCTGTCGCGCGGAGAGACGCTCGGCGTCGTCGGCGAGTCTGGGTCGGGCAAGAGCGTCTCGAACCTCGCGACGATGGGCCTGCTGAACCGCAAGCGCACGCTCATCTCCGGCGAGATCCTCTTTCGGGGCCGCGACCTGCTCACGCTGCCGCAGGACGAGCTGCGCAAGGTCCGCGGGAAGGAGATCGCGATGGTCTTCCAAGACCCGTTCGCGTCACTGCACCCGATGTACCGCGTCGGCGACCAGATCGCCGAGGCGGCGCTCGCCCACGCGAACATCAGCAAGGAGGCGGCGCTCGCACGGGCGGTCGAGCTCCTCGACCACGTCGGCATCCCGAACGCACGCAACCGCGCGCGCGACTACCCGCACCAGTTCTCGGGCGGGATGCGCCAGCGCGCGATGATCGCGATGGCGCTCGTGCACAACCCGTCGGTGCTCATCTGCGACGAGCCGACGACCGCGCTCGACGTGACGGTGCAGGCGCAAATCCTCGAGCTGATCGAGGAGGTCAAGCGCGAGTACAACATCGGCGTCATCCTCGTGACGCACGACCTCGGCGTGGTCGCCGAGACGGCGAACTCGGTGATGGTGATGTACGCAGGCCGGATCATGGAGTACGGGCCGGCAGAGCAGGTGTTCGGGCGGCCGCAGCATCCGTACGCGTGGGGCCTGCTCGACTCGATGCCGTCGATCGAGCAGCGGCTCGAACGGCTCGTCCCGATCGAGGGGGCGCCGCCGTCGCTGATCGCGCCGCCGTCCGGCTGCCCCTTCCACCCGCGCTGCCCGTACCGGTTCGAGCCGTGCCCGACCGAGGTGCCGCCCCTCGTCGCGCCGGTGCCGGACGCGCATCCGGACGCGTGCCACCTGCCATGGGAGCGGAAGGTCGAGCTCGGCACGCAGCGCTCGCTGCTCGCGAGGGACGCCGCGTGAGCGAGGCGACCGCGGCCGCGAATGCCGGCGCGCGCACCGTCGTCGGGAACGGCGAAAACCTCGTCGAGCTCGACCACCTGACGAAGCGCTTCGCGGTCAAGCAGGGCGTGTTTGCGCGCGGGACGGCGCAGGTGCACGCAGTCGAAGACGTGACGCTGACCGTCCGCCGCGGCGAGACGCTCGGCATCGTCGGAGAGTCGGGCTGCGGCAAGTCGACGACCGCCCGGCTGATGCTGCGACTGCTCGACCCGACCGCGGGGCGGATCGTCTTCGACGGCCGGGACATCACGCGCCTGTCGCAGCGCCAATTGCGGCCGCTGCGACGTGAGATGCAGATGGTCTTCCAGGATCCGTACGCGTCGCTCAACCCACGCAAGACGGTCGGGCAGATCGTCGGCACGCCGTTCGCGATCCACGGGCAGAGCAACGCGCGCACGCGCGTGATGGAGCTGCTCGAGACGGTCGGGCTCAGCCCCGAGCACTACAACCGCTACCCCCATGAGTTCTCGGGCGGGCAGCGTCAGCGCATCGGCGTCGCCCGCGCGCTCGCGCTGTCCCCGAAGCTGATCGTCTGCGACGAGCCGGTCTCCGCCCTCGACGTCTCGATCCAGGCGCAGGTACTCAACCTGTTGCGCAGCCTGCAGCGCGACTTCAACCTGACCTACGTCTTCATCTCGCACGACCTGTCGGTGATCCGCCAGATCGCCGACCGTATCGCCGTCATGTATCTCGGACACGTCGTCGAGCTGGGCGACAGCGAGTCGATCTACACGCACCCGAAGCACCCGTATACCGCGGCGCTGCTGTCGGCGGTGCCGCGTGCGTCGGCGAACGGGCGCGAGCGGATCATGTTGACGGGCGACGTGCCGTCGCCGATCAACCCGCCGCAGGCGTGCGTCTTCCACACGCGCTGTCCGCGGTTCCACCGCGGCCACTGCGATGTGGAGGCGCCGCAGCTGCGCGAGCTCGGGCCGAGCCAGTGGGCGGCGTGTCACTACCCACTCGAGAAGTGGCCGATGACCGACGACGAGATCCGCCAGGCCGAGGGCGCCGCGCGAGAGGACCGCCCGAGCCTCGAAGGCACTGCGCACGAGCTGCCGACCACCTAGCGCGCGCGTCCACCGCGCCTCCGGTGGCTCCGCGCTGTCCGCTCCGGCCACGGCCTGGCTCAGAGCCAGGACGGGACCGAAAGCGACGATCGGCGGCAGACGCAAACGCCGTCTGCGCGCCGATTTTCGGCTGTCGGACACGTCGGTTCGAGCCCCGGCCTGGCTCAGAGCCAGGCCGGGGCTGCGCCCGACGTGACTCGAAGGGACACGCGGACGCCGCCCGGACGCAAGGCGCCGCGCACACGTTTTCGCGCCGGCCTCAGACGTCGGCGACGAAGACGCACTTCGCGCGCGTTGCGACGAAGGGATACGGCCCGTCCGGCGCCGCGAGCGGTCCGATCAGCTCGACGTACGCGTCGAGGTAGCGCTGCAGGTCGTCGCGCCCGATCCAGAGCACGGCGCCGCCACGCATCCGGCGCTCCACCCGCGCGAAGTGACGCCGCAGAAGTACGAGCCCGCTCTCCGAGTCGAAGTCGTCGCGCCCCCACTCCGCGCCGACCGCCTGCCAAAGTTCCACCAGGTGCTGCGGTGCGTTGTAGATCCCCGCGAAGCGGCCGCCCGGCCGCAGCACGCGCACGAACTCGGCGAGCACCCGATCCTTGTCGGGAAGGTGGTAGAGCGTGTGGCTGCAGGTGACAACGTCGAAGCTCGCGTCGTCGAACGGCAGCGCCTGCGCGTCGGCGACGTGCGCCTCGAGGCCACGCTCTCGCGCGGCGACGACGGCCGCTTCGGACTGGTCGACGCAGACGACCTCCGGAGCGGTGTACGTGCTCGCAACGCGCGCGCCGCCGCAGCCGACGTCGAGGATCCGCCGCGGCCGCACCTCGGCGATCGCCGCGAGCAGCGTCTGCTCCTCGTCGAGCTCGTCGAAGCGCAGCCAGGCCGTGCGGTCGAGCCGCCGCATCTCGAGCCGGTCGAGTGACGCGTACTCGCGCCGGACGTACGAGACGTCGTCCACGCGCGAACGGTGCCAGACCCGCACCGGGCCCGGCACCGAATCGTCGTCGCGAAAGCTACGCGGCCAGCCCGGCGAGCTCGCGCAGCGCCGCCAGCCGCGAGAGCGCCTGCCCCTCGAGCTGGCGGACGCGCTCGCGCGTCAGGTCGAGCTCGTGCCCGATCGCCTCGAGCGTCCACGGCTCGCCGTCGAAGCCGAACCGGAGCTCGAGGATGCGCCGCTCGCGCTCCGGCAGCGCGTCGAGCGCCTTGCGGATGTTCTGGCGGCGCAGCGACTCCTCCGCCTCGTCGAACGGATCCGCGGCCTCGCGGTCGGCAAACAGATCGCCGAGCTCGCCCTCGTCGTCGGCGCCGACCGTCTGGTTCAGCGACACCGACGCGGACGCCGCCGAGAGCGCCTCCTCGACATGCTGCAGCGGCAGCCCGGTCGCCTCCGCCAGCTCCTCCTTCGTCGCCTCGCGCCCGAGCTCCACCTCGAGCCGGCGCGCGGCGCGCGACAGCTTCTGCTGGCGTTCGACGACGTGCACCGGCACCCGGATGGTGCGCGCGTGGTTCGCCACCGCGCGCTGCACGCTCTGCCGGATCCACCAGGTCGCGTACGTCGAGAACTTGTACCCACGCCGCCAGTCGAACTTCTCCACCGCCCGGTTCAGGCCGAGCGTCCCCTCCTGGATCAGGTCGAGGAACGGAACGCCGAGACCGCGGTAGCCCTTGGCGATCGACACGACGAGACGCAGGTTCGACTCGATCATGCGCCGCTTCGCGCGCCCGTCGCCGCGCTCGATCGCCTTCGCGAGGACGACCTCTTCGTGCGCGGTCAGCAGCTTGTGCTTGCCGACGTCGGCGAGGAAGAGCTGCAGGCTGTCGCCGGCGCCCGACGGCGAATCGGCCTCGTACACGACCGGTTCCGGCGGCGCCTTCTTGTTGCGCTCCTCCGTGACCGGCTCGCGAACCTCGAGCCCCTTCGTCTCGAGCTCGCGGACGAGCTCCTCGACGTCGGGATCGCCGAGGTCGTTCTCGACCGCGAACGCCTCGAGCTCGGCGGGCTCGATCCAGCCGCGCTCCTCGCCCGCCTCGATCAGCGAGCGTGCGCTTTCAGTCTCAAGCAGTTCGTTCAGCTGGCTCTGAGTCAAGTGGTATTCGATGTCCTTTCGTTTCTAGGACCGGCTCGCTAGACCTTCCGAACGCGCGCGACGGCGCGGCCATTCCTCCGGCCCGTGCTCTCAGTATGGACGCTTTTGCGTTGCGGATGTTGGAGAACCGTCCCCATTCAGGAACGTTTCCGGGACGAGCGCTTCTTCGCCGGGCCGCGTTCTCGTCTCGTCTGCAACAACTCGTACGCCCGCTCCGGCGTGAGCGTGTCGACGGTGTCGCCCGCCCGCAGGCTCGCGTTCGTCTCGCCGTCGGTCACGTACGGTCCGAAGCGCCCCTCCTTGAGGACGACCGGCTGGCCGCTGACGGGGTCGGCGCCGAGCTCCTTGAGCGGCGGGGCGGCGGCGCGGCGGCCGCGCTGGCGCGGCTGCGCGAGCTTCTCGAGCGCCTGCTCGAGCGTGACCGTGAACAGCTCCTCCTCGGTGTCGAGCGAGCGCGACTCCCGGCCCTTCTTGACGTACGGCCCGTAGCGCCCGTTGGCGGCCACGACCTCCTCGCCGTCGACGACGCCGAGGGTGCGCGGGAGCTGCAGCAGCCGGAGCGCGTCGTCGAGCGTCACCGACTCGGGAGACATCGACTTCAGCAGCGAGGCGGTGCGCGGCTTTCCCCCGTCGCCCTCAGGCAGCACCTCGGTGACGTACGGGCCGTAGCGCCCCGCACGCAGCGCGACCGTCCGCCCCGTCTCCGGGTCGACGCCGAGCTCCGTCTCGCGGTTCCCCTGGGCGAGGAGCTCCTCCGCCAGCTCGGGCCGGAGCTCGTCGGGGGCGATCCCCGGCGGCAGCGTCTGGCGGTGCTCGCCGCGCTCGAGGTACGGGCCGTAGCGGCCGACGCGCACGACGATGTCGCTGCCGGGGATCTCGATCGTGTTCACCTCGCGCGCGTCGATGTCGGCGAGGTGCGACTCCACGAGGTCCTTGAGGCCCCCGTCGCCGTTCTCGCCGAAGTAGAAGCGGCGGAGCCACTCCGTCCGCGACTCGTCGCCCCCGGCGATCTCGTCGAGGTCGTCCTCCATCCGCGCGGTGAACTCGTAGTCGACCAGCCGCGGGAAGTGCTGTTCGAGCAGGTTGACGACCGCGAACGCGAGGAACTCCGGCACGAGCGCCTGCCCCTGCTTGCGCACGTAGCCGCGGTCCAGGATCGTCCCGATGATCGCCGCGTACGTCGACGGGCGGCCGATGCCGCGCTCCTCGAGCGCTTTGACGAGACTCGCCTCGGTGTAGCGGGCCGGCGCCGACGTCGAATGCCCCTCGGGCTCGAGCGCCGTGGCCGCCAGCACGTCCCCCTCCGCGAGCGGCGGCAGGCGGCGCTCCTCGGCGTCGTCGCCGGCGTCGTCTCGACCTTCCTCGTACGCCTGCAGGAAGCCCCGGAACGTGATCACGGTGCCCGCGGTCGCAAACTCGACCGCGCGGCCGTCGGCCGTTCCGGCGCCGATGCGGACGGAGACCGTCTGCCCGCGCGCGTCCGCCATCTGCGAGGCGATCGTGCGCTTCCAGATCAGGTCGTAGACGTTGAACTCGTCGCCGGAGAGCTCGCGTCGCACCTCGTCCGGCGTGCGGAAACGGTCGCCGGCCGGGCGAATCGCCTCGTGCGCCTCCTGCGCGTTCTTGACCTTGCGCTCGTACCGCCGCGGCTCCGCCGGCACCGACTCCGCGCCGTACAGCTCGCGCGCCTGCTCGCGCGCCGCCGCGAGCGCCGACTCGGACAGCGTCGTCGAGTCGGTTCGCATGTAGGTGATGTAGCCGTTCTCGTAGAGGCGCTGCGCGATCCGCATCGTCTGCTGCGACGACAGACGCAGCTTGCGGCTCGCCTCCTGCTGCAGCGTGGACGTCATGAACGGAGGCGCCGGCCGGCGCGTGTACGGCTTCTCCTCGACCGAGGCGACCCGGAAGCCGGCGCCGTCCAGCGCCGAGGCGAGCCCGCGCGCATCGGCCTCGGACAGCTGCACGGCGTCGCCGGAGCGCAGCGCGCCGCGCTGGTCGAAGTCACGACCGCTGGCGACGCGCTTGCCGTCGACGGCTGCGAGGCGCGCGGTGAACTCCCCCGGCTCGAACGTGCCGACGACGTCCCAGAAGTCGGCGGGGACGAAGCGCATGCGCTCGCGCTCGCGCTCCACCACGAGCCGGGTCGCCACCGATTGCACGCGGCCCGCGGACAGGCCCTGCATGACCTTGCGCCAGAGCACCGGCGACACCTCGTAGCCGTACAGCCGGTCGAGGATGCGGCGCGCCTCCTGCGCGTCGACGAGCCGGTTGTCGATCTCGCGGGTCTCGTCGAGCGCGCGCTCGATCGCCGGCCGCGTGATCTCGTGGAAGACCATCCGGCGCACCGGCACCTTCGGCTTCAGCTCCTGGACGAGATGCCACGCGATCGCCTCGCCCTCGCGGTCCTCGTCCGTGGCGAGCAGCAGCTCGTCCGCGTCCTTCAGCTTCGCCTTGAGGTCCGAGACGACCTTCTTCTTGCGCGGGTCGACGACGTAGAGCGGCTCGAAGTCCTTCTCGACGTTGACGCCGAGCCGTGCCCAGCCCTCCTCCTTCAGGCGCGCCGGGATCTCCGAGGCGCTGTTCGGGAGGTCGCGGATGTGGCCGATCGACGACTCGACGACGTAGTCCTTGCCGAGGTACCCGGCGATCGTCTTCGCCTTCGCCGGCGACTCGACGATCACGAGCCGGCGGCCCTTGGTGGCTGCCATGATCCGCGCCACGATAGCGCCGGGCCCGCGATGGGCGATACTCCCGCACCGATCCGCTCCCGGCGCCGGCACCGCGCGCGCCTTCCGCTTCCCGATGAGCTCCGTCCAGCCCACGCTCATGGCACGCCCGCCGCGGCCCTCCGCGCTCTACTCCACGATTGCGCTGCTCTCCTGGCCCGTCGCGCGCCTCGTCTTCCGCTACGAGGCGCTCGGCCGCGAGCACCTGCCGCCCGAGGGCGGGTTCGTGCTCGCCGCCGGCCACGTGTCGAACCTCGACCCGTGGCCGCTCGGGCTGGGCCTCTGGCCGAACCGGTTCCTGCGCTTCATGGCGAAGTCCGAGCTCTTCTGGTTCCCGCTCGGGCCGGTGCTCCACGCGTGCGGCGCCTTCAAGGTGCACCGCGGGCGTGCCGACCGCGAGGCGATCGCGACCGCCGTCCGGCTCGCGCGCGACGGCCACGTGATCGCGATGTTCCCGGAGGGGACGCGCCGGCGGAAGGGGCTGCGCAAGCGCTTTCGCGCTCAGGCGCACAGCGGCGCCGCCCGCATCGCGATCGAGGCCGCGGTGCCGCTCGTGCCCGCGGGGATCCGCGGCACGGACGGGCTGCATCGGCTGCGGCCGTGGCGTGTGCGCTACGGCGCGCCGGTTCCCGTCGGCGCGGACGCGGCGGAGACGACGGAGCGGCTGATGGCGGCGATCCACGAGCTCGAGGCGTCGCTCGGCGGCGACGGCGCGTGAGCGGCACCCTGCTCGCGATCGACGGCGACTCCCTCGCCCACCGCGCCTACCACGCGCTGCCGAAGTCGATCCGCCTCAACGCGCTGGTCGGGTTCGCGAACTTCCTCGTCCGGCTCTGGGACGCCGAGCAGCCGGCGTCGGTGCTGGTCGCGTGGGATTCGCTCGAGACGCCCACCTACCGCCACGAGGCGCTCCCGGAGTACCAGTCGGGTCGCGAGTTCGAGCAGTCGATCCTCGAGCAGCTCGGCCTGCTGCCCGCGCTCGTCGAGTCGTTCGGCTTCCTCGTCGGCAAGGCGCCGGGCTACGAGGCCGACGACTTCCTCGCCGCGGCGGCGCACGCCTGGAACGGACCGGTCGTCGTCGCCACGTCGGACCGCGACGCGTTCCAGCTCGTCTCGGAGCGCGTGACGATCCTCCAGCCGGTGAAGGGCGTGAGCGAGCTCGCGCGGGTCGGGCCCGCCGAGGTGCGCGAGCGCTACGGCGTCGAGCCTGCGCAGGTGCCGGACTTCATCGCCCTCCGCGGCGACCCGTCCGACCACATCCCGGGCGCGCCCGGCGTCGGCCCGAAGAAGGCGGCCGACGTGCTGAAGCAGCACGGGTCGCTCGAGCAGGCGCTCGCCGACGGCCGCTTCCCGCAGGTGGCCGAGCAGCTGCTGCTCTACAAGCGAATCGCGACGATGGACGCGCAGGCGCCCCTGGCGAAGCTCGCGGCCACCCCGCCCGACTGGTCGCGTGCCGCCCGCCACGCGCACGAGCTCGGCCTCGGCGCGCTCGCCGGCCGGCTCGAGGAACGCGCGAAGTAACCTGCGCCGATGGACGAGTGGCTACGCCGCGCAGCCGCCGCGGCCGGCAACGACGAGGATCTGTCCGAGCAGGACGCGCAGACGCTCCTGAAGATCGCCAAGATCGCCGCGCATGAGAGCGGCGACCGCACGAACGCGCCGCTCCTCTGCTACCTCGTCGGCCGCGGGCAGGGCGACCGGCCGCTGGCCGAGATCCTCGAGAACGTGCGCCGCGCATCGAAGTCGTAAGCCACCCCGCGTTCGCCGAGCTGCATCCGACGGGCTCCCACCCGGAGTCGCAGGCGCGCGTCGCCGCGCTCCACGAGCGGTTCGAGTTCGTCCAGTGTGCCCCGGCGGGCGTTGCCGACATCCTGCGCTGCCACGACGCCGCGCTGGTCGAGCAGGTCCGCCGCACCGTCGGCTGGCTCGACCCGGACACCATCTGCACCGAGACCTCCTACGACGCGGCGCTGCTCGCCGCCGGCGCCGCGATCGAGGCCGCTCGGCGCGGCGGCTTCGCGCTCGCGCGTCCGCCCGGCCACCACGCCGAGCGGCGGCGCGCGATGGGCTTCTGCCTCTTCGACTCGATCGCGGTCGCGGCACGGTGGGCGCAGGCGGAGCTGGGCCTCCAGCGCGTCGCGATCCTCGACTGGGACGTCCACCACGGCAACGGGACGCAGGACATCGTCGGCGGCGACCCGACGATCCTCTTGGTCTCGCTGCACCAGTGGCCCTTCTACCCCGGCACGGGCGGCCCCGGCGAGCAGGGCGAGACGCTGCTCAACCTGCCGCTTCCGGCGGGCACGGGCGACGCCGACTATCTGCGCGCGTTCGCAGCCGCCGAGGACGCCGTCCGGCGCTTCGAGCCCGACCTCCTGCTCGTCTCGGCCGGCTTCGACGCGCACGTCGACGACCCGCTCGCCGGGCTGCGGCTGTCGACGAGCCTGTTCGGCGAGCTCGCGCGCCGGGCGACGCAGCTCGCGCCGCGGGTGGCCGCCGTGCTCGAGGGCGGCTACAACGTGAAGACGCTGCCGTCGCTCGTCGACGAGGCGCTTCGCGGCTTCGATCCCTAACGGCGAGCGCGGTCGAGCTGCTCGAGCGCCTCGCGACGCGAGGAGACGCCGAGTTTCGCGAGCAGGCTCTTCACGTGCGAGCGGACGGTGTGCTCCGAGATGAAGAGCCGTTGCGCGATCTCGTCGGTCCCCAGGTGGCGGTCGAGGAGGAGCAGCACCTCGAGCTCGCGGGCCGACAGCGCCTGCGCGATCGAGTCGGGAACCTGGTTGCGTGCGTCGCCGCCCTCGCGCACCTGGTCGAGCAGCCGCCTGGCGACGGCGCCCGAGAGCGCCGCCTCCCCGTGCGCGACGCCGCGCAGGAACCCGACGATCTTGTCGGGCGGCTCGCTCTTCAGCAGGTAGCCGGCGGCGCCGGCACGGATCGCGCCGAGCAGGTTGTCCTCGTCCTCGGACGCCGTGAGCACGACCACCTCGGCGCCAGGCGCGGCCTCGCGCACGAGCGGAAGCGCCGTCAGCCCGTCCATGTCCGGCATCGAGAGGTCGAGCAGCACGAGCTGCGGCTGGAGCGACCGCGCAGCCTGGATCGCCTCCGCTCCGCTGCCCGCCTGGCCGACGACGTCGAAGTCGTTCGCCTGGAGCAGCCCCGCGAGCGCGTCGCGCGTGAGCGGGTGGTCGTCGACGATCAGGATCCGGACGGTCATGCGCTCGGCCGATTGTGCCGATAGCAGCGGCGATGGACCACGACCGCTACGAGGCATTCCTGTGGGGTCAGGTACTCCTGGTCGGCCTGCTGGCGGCCGCGCTCGCGCTCTTCCTGTCGTACCCGGAGCTGCGCCAGCCGTACCACCTGCCGCAGCTGAAGCTCGTGCTCGCCACCGTCTACCTGCTCGCCGGCTCGCTCGTCGCCGTGCTGAGCGGGACGCGCTTCACGGTGGAAGGCCGCCGGTTCGACCTCCTGCTCTGCTGCGGCTTCTTCGTCACGTCGATGGCGTGGCTCGCGTTCAACGTGCTCCCGGCTGTCGCGCAGACGTCGCGGCCGACCGAGCTGTGGGCGTCCGTCGCGGGGCGCATCTTCGGCTGGGCGCTGATCGCCGCCGCGCCGTTCGTCCGCGGCCGGATCGAGCGCCGCCGGTTCGTCCTCGGCAACGCGCTCGTCGTCTGCGTCGGCGCGCTGATCGTCGTCTGGGCGCTGTCCGATTCGCTCGGCGGAACGCTGCCGAACCTCTACTCGCGCCACTCGACGGGGATGCCGCCGTCGCTCGACGGGGCGCTCGCCGTCAACGCGCTCGTGTTCCTGCTCTCGCTCGTCGGGTTCAGCAACCGTTTCCGCCTGCGCGGCGAGGACCTCGACTACTGGCTCGCGCTCGGTGCGACGCTGATGCTGTTCTCCGCGCTCCACTTCCTGTTCACGCCGCTCGTGCGGGAGGACGACGTCTCGCAGGGCGACTTCCTGCGCCTGCTCGCCTACGGCGTCCTCCTCGTCGGCGTCTGGCGCGCCATCCGCGGCTCCGAGTTCGGGCGCGCGGTGGCCGAGGAGCGCGCGCGCGTCGCGCGCGAGATCCACGACGGCCTCGCGCAGTATCTCTTCGCGGTGTCGACGCACGCCTCGATGCTCGAGGCGGGCGCCGACCCGCAGGTGACGATCCCGCGCCTGAAGGAGGCGGCGCTGCTCGCGCAGCAGGAGGCGCGGTACGCGATCCTCGCGCTGTCGTCGGCGGCCGGTCGCGCGCCGTTCGACGCAGCGCTGCGGCGCTACGTCGACGTGCTGACGGCGGACGGCTCACTGGAGGTGGAACTCTCGATCGACCCCGCGATCGAGCTGGGGCCCGACGAGCAGATCGAGCTGTTCAAGATCGTCCAGGAGGGGCTGGCGAACGCACGCAAGCACGCGGGCGCAGCGCGCGCATGGGTCGTGATCGAGGAGCGAAACGGCGAGCGCGTCGTGCAGGTGCGCGACGACGGCGCCGGGTTCGACGCCGTTGGCGGCGGCGCCGGCCAGGGCCTCGGCAACATGCGCGAGCGCGCGCGGGCGATCGGCGGTGCGTTCTCGCTGCGGTCGGCACCGGGCGCCGGAACCGCGCTCGAGGTCGTCCTGCGCGGCTAACGGCGTTCCGTCGTGCAGTAGCGTCACGAGGGTGCGGGTGCCGCGCGGTCGACGCGCTGCGTGCGGCCGCGGCCTCGACGTCGCTGGAGCTCGGACGCGGCGAGATCGGCGTCCTGCTCGGGCGCTCCGGCTCGGGGAAGTCGACGCTGCTGATGCTCGCGGGCGGATGGCTGCGCGCGGACGGCGCCACCGTGTTCGTGCCGGGCGCGGACAGCGCCCCGCCGCGCTGGGAAGCGACGGCGTACGTGGCGCAGCGCTTCTGCCTGCTTCCGGAGCTGTCGGTGGAGGAGACGTCGCGCTTCCCGCGCGCCTCGGCGCAACCTCGCGCGCCGCGGTCGAGCCCCTGCTCGACCAGCTCGGCCTCGCTCGCACCAGGACGCCGGCTCCGCCGAGCTCGCCTGCCGCGCGATCGCCGCAACCGCGGCGGCAGGCACGGCGTGCCTCGTGGCGACGCACGACCCGGCGGCGGCGGCACGAGCGCACCGGGTCTGGCCGATCGACGACGGACGGATCGACGGTTAGCCGCGACGGCGTACGGGCACGTGCGGAGCATGGAAGTTCACGACGACGACCCGAACGCCGAGCGCGAACGCCTCGCAAGGGAGGCGATGGGACGCGATCCCGACGGCGCCGACGACCCGCCGGAGGGCGGGCCGTGGGCGAAGACGTCGAGCGGCGACGCCGACAGCGTCACCGACGACGACTGACGCGTGCCGTCTGCGTCAGCAGGCCTGACGCAGACGCTCGAAATCCGAGCGCGTGTTCTGCTCGAGCGCGCCGATCGTGCGCGGGTCGACGAGCACCTGCCGGCAGAAGCTGTCGCTGCCGCAGCGCGTCACGTACGGGTCGCGCAGGATCTCGGCCAGCGGCCGTCCCGCGCGGTGCTCGCGCGCGATGTACGCACGAAGACGCGCCTCGCGGAACGGCCGGGCGAGGAAGGCACGCCTCGAGTGGGCGCTCCCCCGTGTCCTCTGGATCAACATCGCAATACGATATAACCGGATTGTGTACTCGCGAAACACGGACCGTGGCCGCCTCGATACGCGCGGCTGCCGGGTTTCCGGCGGTGATGGCGCTCGGCATCGTCTCCGTCGGCGCGGCCGAGCTCGGCCAGCGCGCGCTGTCGATCGCCGCCGGCGTCCTCGCCGGAGCCGTGTACGTCGCCGTCGCGCCGGCCTGGGCCGATCACTGGCGGCACCGCCGTGCCAGCCCCGAGTCGTTCGCAGCCGTCGCGGCGACGGCCGTCCTGGGGACGAGGCTCGCGCTCGCCCACGTCCACGCGCTGCCGGCGGTGCTGCTCGGGCTCGCGACGGCTGCGTGGGTTGCGATGTGGCTCGGGCTGCGCCGCACGCGCGACCTCGGCGCACCGACCGGCACGCGCCTGCTGCTCGTCGTCTCGACGCAGTCGCTCGTCGTGCTGGCGACCTTCGCCGCGCGGTCGCTCGCGGGGCCGGCGGTCGTCGTCTTCGCGGTCGGGCTCGTCTTGTACCCCGCGATCCTCGCCGGGATACCGTCGTCGGAGCTGCGTGTCTCGCAGGGTGACGTCTGGATCGCGATGGGCGCGATCGCGATCTCGACGCTCGCGGCCGCGCGGCTGTCGCTGCTCGTCGCGCACCGGCCGCTGCGCGTCGCCGCGCTCGTGCTCTGGGCGTGCGCAACGGCGGGGCTTCCCGTTCTCGCCGCCGCCGAGCTGCGCTGGCCGCGGCCGCGCTTCCACCCCAGGCGGTGGGGCACCGTCTTCCCGCTCGGCATGTACGCGGCCGCGACGGTGGCGGTGGCGACCGCGACGCACGTGGACGAGCCGACGCTCGCGCGCTTCGCTTTCTGGGCCGCCGTCGCGGCCGGAGCGCTCACCGCGCTCGGCGCGGCGCGCGCGGTCGTCGAGGACGCGCGGAGCTGAGCTTTCGTCTCCGCCGGGAGGTGACGTAGAAGAGCCCCGACTGAGCGGGGCTTTTCCGTAGCAGGCCTATGAGGTTCGAGTCACGCACCTGCGTGCGTTCCTCGCCGAGGAGCAGAAGCGCCGGCCGGCGGTCTCGAGCCAGGCGCGGACGACCGCGGCGCTCAAGTGCTTCTTCCGCTTCCTCGTCGAGGAGGAGCGAATCGTTCGCGACCCCGCACTACCGCTGCGGACGCCGAAGAAGCACGAAGCGCTGCCGGACACATTGACGATGGACGAGCTCGAGCGGCTGCTCGCCCAGCCCGCGCGCGACGATCTCTGGGAAGGCCACTTCCCGGGCAAGCCGGAGCGCGACCGGCTGCTCTTGGCGTTGATGGCGTACGGCGGTCTGCGCCGTGCGGAGCTGCTCGGGCTCGACTGGGACGACGTCGACCTTTCGCGCCAGCTCCTCCGGATCCGGAGGGCGAAGGGCGGACGGCAGCGGACGGTCCCGATCCACCCGGCGCTCGCGCCGCTCTTCGCCCAGTACTACGCCACACGCGCGCCGCTGACCGAGCAGGCGCTCTTCGTCGGTGTCCAGGGCAACCGGCTCCACTACACGCAGCTCGGCCAGGTTTTTCGCCACTACGTCGACGCGGCCGGCGTGAACGAGCGGAAGCGGGTGACGCCGCACACGCTCCGACATGTGTTCGCCTCGGAGCAACTTCGTGCGGGCGCGAACCTGCGCCAGATCCAGGAGCTGCTCGGCCACAAGCACCTCGACTCGACGCAGCGCTACACGCGCGTGAACGCCCACGAGCTCAGGGGAGCGGTCAAGCGGCTGCGCTGGGTCGGCTGACCTCGTCCCCGAAATATGCCATTCTTCTGATCGCGCCCAAAGCGAGAACAGAACTATGGCATATCCCCCGTTTCACCCTTCGAACCCGACTCCCGACCCGCTCTTCATGTCCTCGAGCGATTTCAACGAAGCCTTCCCGTCGGAGAGCGAGTTCGTTGAGCGCAAGAGCGGCTTCAACCGCACAGCTGTGCAAGAGGCTGCGGTCGCGTTCTCGAACTCGGATGGCGGCGTGATCCTCATCGGGGTCGACGATGCCGGCGTCATCGTCGGACGGGAGCTCACATCGGGCCTGCTGGACGACACCCACACGACGATGCGCGAGGCTCGGGATCCAGGCCGATACTCGGTGCACGAGCTGCGCGTCGACGACAAGCCGGTCGTCGTGCTCTCGATCGCGAGGAGGGTCGAGGGGTTCTCGCAAACCTCAAGCGGGCGCGTTCTCGTCCGGCGCGGAACGATGAAGGTCGCGCTCTTCGGTGGCGAACTCGCCCGCTTCATCAACGAGCGTTCGCTCCAGCGCTTCGAGGAGACCGAATCAGCAGCGACACTCGACGACACCGATGCCGACGTCCTGTCGGAGCTGGCAGCAGCGTTCGGCTGGACGCGGGACGTGCCCGACCGACTTGCCGAGCACGGTCTGCTGACCGGGAACGCTCCGGCCCGTCTAACGATCGCCGGCTCGCTGTATCTCCTTCCCGATCCAGCCGAGCGGCTCGGCAAGGCGTTCATCGAGATCCTCCGCTACCCAGCCGACGGGGCGGAGTACGACAAGCGCACCGAGATCCGGGGTCCGCTCCATCGCCAGTTGCGGCGCGCAGTGGACGAGGTCATGAGCGAACTGGGCAGCGAGCTCGTCGTCCTCGGCCTCCGGCGATATGAACTCCCGCGGCTCCCGCACGTGGTTCTCCGCGAGGCGGTCGCGAACGCGCTGGCGCACCGGTCCTACGAGATGCAAGGAACCTCGACGCGCATCGAGCTCTATCCCCAGCTCGTGCGGATCGTCTCCCCCGGCGGGCTCCCTGAGCCCGTGACGGTGGAGAACATGCGGGAAACTCAGGCTGCCAGGAACCTCCGCGTGATCACGGTGCTGCGACGCCTCGGCCTCGCCGAGGATGCGGGACGCGGCGTGGACGTCATGGTGGACTCGATGCTCGAAGAGATGCTCGATCCGCCCCTCTTCGAGGACTCGGGCCACGCCGTCTCGGTGACTCTCCCCGTTCGCAGCGCGGTAACGCCGTCCGAGCGAGCGTGGGTCCGTGAGGTCGAGGCACGAGGGCTGATCGAGCCGAGCGACCGGATCCTGCTCGTACACGCAGCCCGAGGCGAGCGTCTCACCAATGCCCGCGTGCGGGAGCTCATCGGCCTGGACACAGGCGAGGCACGTCGAGCGCTTCACCGCCTTCGCGACGCCCAGTTCCTAGTGCAGCACGGAAGTCGCGGCGGCGCCGGCTACACGCTGAACGAGACCCTGGCGCCACCTGCCGGCCTGCGCCTGACGCGACAAGCGCTGAAGGAGTTGGTCCTCCAGCTTGCGACCGATGACGGTCCTCCGCTCACGAACGCGCGCGTGCGCGAGCGGACGGGCCTCGACCGGACAGAAGCACTCCGGCTCCTCGACGAGCTCGTGGCCGACGGGCGTCTCGAGCGGGTGGGCACGCGGCGCGGAACCCGGTACGTCCGCAGCTAACGGGAGCGCCCGCCGGGCACCTACGGCGTGTCCCCCTGCGGCCCGAGCTCCCTGACGGAACCTACGGAGGACCCATCTACGCCGCACGTAGGTTCCGTCACGCCCTTGGTGACGTGAGCTGTCACCGACGTCCGATGTCACCAAGGTCGCTGCGTCGCGTGCTGTCTCAGCGGCGACGATGTCTCCCCGACGCCGACGTCGATGACGTCCGAGAGCAGGCGTGCTCGTCGTCTCGTCCGAGGCCGAGGGCTGGTCCGAGTGACCAGTGTCGGAAGCCGGTTCAACGTCGCGTGGCGCTCGCGGTCCATCCGGAGCAACGGCGAGCTCCTCGAGTCGACCGGCCGCTTCGAACAGCTCCTTGCGGTCGACGTGCGCGTAGCGCGCGACCGTGGAAAGGTCGGCGTGGCCGAGGTACTCGGCGACGAGACGCGTGTCGCCGAGCTCCTGGCGCAGCCAGGTCGCCGCCGTGTGGCGGAGCGTGTGCGTGGTGACGTGCTTCTCGAGCCCGGCCCGCTTCGCGGCGCGGGCGATGATGTCGGCGAGGATCGTCTCCTAAAGGCGTCCGCCTTGGAGCCCACAGAAGACCGGGTCGGCCGGCACGGGGTGGTGGGCGTCGGCCAACCTCTGCAGCTGACGCGCCAGGCTCGTCGGGAGCGGCTGGCATCGCGGCTTGCGGCCTTTCCCGAAGCGGACGAGCAGGGACGGCTTGCGGCCGTCGAGGTCGAGGTCGCGCCAGTCGAGGCCGCAGAGCTCGGAGCGCCGTAGGCCCGTGAGGACAAGGCTGAGGAGCACGAGCTGGTCGCGCTCGGCCAGGCCGGGAAGGTTCCGTTCCGGACGGCCGGCGGCGTCGAGCAGGCGTCGGAACTCCTCGGGCGTTAGCCAGTCGCGCTCCTGGCGGGGCTTGGGCGGCGCGTCGAGATCGAGGAACGGGTCGGGAACCCCGTCGCGCCGGCAGATCCAGCGCACGAACTTACGCAGGAGGACGAAGCGCCGGTAGTAGCTGGCCTCCGCCGGTTGCGCTCGCTCCTGGTACGAGTGCAGGTAATCGACGATCGCGGCCTCAGTGAGGACGTCGCGCGCGTTCGTTTCCGACCACTCGAGCAGATCATCGATCGCGACGCGGTAGCCGACGAGCGTGCTCTCGCTCTTCTGCTGGGTCTCGAGCCGGCGTAGCCAGTCCTCGCCCGCCTGCCGCAGCGCGACGCCGATCGTCTGCGGAGGAGTGGACGGCAGACCGAGGACGCCGAGGGAAGAGGCGAGGACGACGAGGGGCGGCCGGTCGTCCCTCGCATCACGTGCGGCTGAAAGCGCTTCCTCGAGTGCCCTCAGGACGGCGCGATCGGCGTCGGTGTGCCTACCGATCCCAGCGCATTCGCTCGGGTGGGCGATCCCCGCGGGGAGCTCCTCGAGATCGCCGTTCAGGTTCTCCTGTTGGCCGGCCACTGTCGGAAGCGGACGGGCCCAGGCTTCGTCGAAGAGATCGAGCTGACCGTCCAGCTCGACGTCGGTCCGCGCCTTCCTCGCTCGTGTCGCCACGCT